>Ga0207834_1000300_pt1 | contig 17774 bp, 15 predicted proteins | sample LuqExpMetagenom5_FD_187763 | JGI IMG/M metagenome (GOLD analysis project Ga0207834, IMG submission 187763) | Tropical forest soil microbial communities from Luquillo Experimental Forest, Puerto Rico - Sample 5 (SPAdes) | ecosystem: Environmental > Terrestrial > Soil > Tropical forest ...
TTTATAACAGAATATATAAACAAATAAAGTGCTGCGGGCCTGAGGCCGGCAGCACTTTTATACATCTGAGTCAATGAATATTCCAAAAGAAATTGTATAAATGATTCATTTTACTTTATGAAATATGATTTAAATTAGTTATGAATATGATTCTTATCCATTCATCTTTTAACAATACCCCAAAATTTGTAAATTACATTTAGTAATCCCTCGAATGATTTATCTGCATTAATCGAAAACCTACTCTAGTAGATTCCCAAGCTTAAGTCTGCTGATTGGTATATTAACATCACCGACATGGGCATTACCGAATATACCATGGCAATCGGAACCGCAGGTAATAAGCAGCTTCCTGTCCTCACAGACTTTTAGACAAAGATTTGTGATCTCCTCGGAATGTGTTACATAATAACACTCCACACCATCCAGTCCGTAATCCAGGAACTTAAGCAGTTTAGCTTCAAATAAGGCTAAATCAGTTTCTTTAATTGATACACCAGGATGAGCCAGAATCGCTTTGCCGCCAGCCTTATGGATTGTTTCACATACGGCCTGTATCGTGGGAAAATTAACAACATCATAATAACAGTCATATTTGGGATAAAGAGCGAAGCCCTCTCGCAAGGTATCGGTGATGCCCTTATCCAGCAGATAATGTAAGGCTTTCCAGCCACCCTTTCTTCTGTCATAGGTAAAACTATTGTATTCTTCCACATTGAGGGATGGATAATCCTTTTCCATTTTCTCGATGAGTAAGGAATTCACTGTAAAAAGCATGCTGCGGTTCTGATCAACAAAATCCATAAATTCTTCATTATTGATATCCATTCCATATCCAAGGACATGAAAGTTCAAGCCTTCTTCCAAAGTATTCAGCTCCACACCCGGCAGGTAAGTCACATCCGCATCACGGCACAACTCACCAAGCTCCCGGGAACCGTCTAGCATATCATGATCCGTCAGTGCTATCAATCCAACATTGTTCTGAAGAGCTTCCTCCAGTATTTCCTTCGGTGACATCGTACCATCCGAGTAATAGGAATGAATATGCAAATCAGCCGTTTTTTCAGCCATAAGTTACGCTCCTTTTCTTCAAATGTGAATATTATAATTCTTAAATCGATAAATACCATTTCCTTGTATCAGTTTTCCATCTTCCTGCAGGCTGGCAAAACTTTGATAAATCTGATCAATTAATTCGACAGAAATATTAAGCTTATGATGAGCGGGAAATACTTTGTTAATCGGAAATTCTTTTACTTTACCAACAGATAACATAAACTCATAAGGATCGGTTGATGGATAGAAGGCATCTAAAGTTCCCTCATAAATTAAATCACCGGAGAACAAATATCCCTTATCATTTTCATATAGACACATATGTCCCGGTGAATGGCCGGGTGTATGGATTACTTGAATTATCCTGCCACCAAGATCAATCGTATCATTATCATGTAGTATTAGCGAAGGCTTCCCGTGAAATACCTGATAATTATCAATATTAAAATCCTGTGGAAATTCACAGGGCTCTCTTAATAGATTCTGTTTAACTATCTGCAAGGGTAAAGGAAAATGTACCAGCCATTCCATCTCAGCCTCATGGATTGCAACATCATGAAAATGCTTTAACCCTCCGATATGATCCCAGTGGATATGAGTGGGAATAGCTGTAACAGGTAAATCAGTCAATTCCTTAATAACATTATGTACATTGCTAACACCCAGTCCTGTATCTATCAGAAGTGCCCGTAATTTGCCGATAAGAAGATAACAGTGAGTCTCCTCCCAATGCTGCTTCTCACTGATTGCATACGTATTCTGATCCATCATTTCAATAGTAAACCAATCTCTCATGCTGCAACACACCTTATAGGATTTCGATTTCAACAGTACGCTTAAGAACTTTATACCATATTATACTATAATACGTAAAAAGGCTATCCTAAAATAGCAATACCGTTATTGAATATATAAACGGTAACAGCTTAGGATAGCATACGACGTAACGAATCTAATTTAACATTTGTATTTCTAATCATACTAAGGTAAAATGAAAAAGTATCTGAGAAATTGAAAATATTATAATAAATTGTTGGCATCATTCAATGTTTTATTTGGGGGGGAGATAATACATATGAATAAGAAAAAAGGGGTTCTTAAAAAACTAAAAATAGTTATATTGGCAATTGCAGGTGCAGTCATATTCCTTTGCATTTTGATATATTGCAGTTTTCTTAATGAAATCAATACGATCATGTCAATTAAGAAGGTAAGCAAGGTACCTGTCTACGAGATTCATTATAAGGGCGATTATGCCCTGGATAAATATCTTTCCGTTGGCTCCAAAGACTATTATGAATATGCAGATTTTTAAATACTAATTTATTAAAAGGTATTCCCAAATATTATTACGATCATTTTGAATGCTCTTCCTTTTTTGCAAAAACTCCGGAGGGAGATTATATTTTAGCCAGGAATTTGGATACCGCAAAAACTATTCCATTTATCGTTAGTACGGATTCATCGGATGGGTATAAAACCATTGGCCTGGCAAATCTTCTCAATCTGGGGTGGAGTGAGAAAAATATCATATCAAAATTATCCGCTCTCTCCAGTCCGTACTTTACCTTTGACGGTATGAATGAATATGGAGTAGCAGTAGCCTCTTTATCTGTACCGACGGGCTCCAGCTCCAAGGTGGATGACAGCAGAGTAACTCTGTATGATTTTGCGGTAGAACGTATCACCATTGATAAAGCAAAGACTGTGGAGGAAGCAATTAAGCTGCTGTCTAATTACAATATTAAAATGGAAGCAAATTATCCTACCCAGTATATGATTGCAGATAGGAACGGTAACTGTGCCGTAATCGAATATATTGACGGCGATATGCAGGTGGTAGACAAAACCGGTAGTTATCAGATAGCTACCAACATGCTTCTATACAATAACGAAAACCACATCGGCTACAGCGCGGACAGATACCGGAAATTCGAAATAGCGTTATCCCAAGCCGATGGCACGATAACGGTCGATGATGCCTTGGAGTTGTTAGAAGCGAATACAACGCCGGGTGAGGCACAATGGTCCGTCGTTTATAATCTGACAAAGAAGACAATGTATGCCGAGTTTTATGGTGATTATGAGAATACTTACACATATACGATTAACTAATTGCTAAATTCCGATAAAGCATGAAATTTAGATAGGAGCAAGCTATGTTTGACATTGAAGAGGAATTAAAGAAATTACCGGCCAAGCCTGGTGTATATATCATGCGTAACAATAAGGATGAGATAATCTATGTTGGAAAGGCAATCATCCTTAAGAACAGGGTGAGGCAGTATTTCCAGAATAGCCGCAACCATACAGAGAAAATAAAGCAGATGGTGGAGCACATCGACCATTTTGAATATATTATAACGGATTCGGAGCTGGAGGCTCTGGTTCTGGAATGTAATCTGATCAAAGAGCATATGCCCAAATATAACACGATGCTAAAGGATGATAAAACTTATCCCTACATACGTGTGACGCTAAATGAAGCTTTTCCTAAGGTATCGATGTCGAGGGAGCAGAAAAAGGATAAAGCCAAGTATTTCGGGCCATATACCAGTGTTACTGCTGTCAAGGATACCTTGGAGCTGCTCCGTAAAATATATAAGATCAGAACCTGCATCCGTATCCTTCCGAAGGATATCGGGAAGGAACGCCCCTGTCTGTATTATCATATGGGACAGTGCGATGCACCCTGTCAGGGGTACATCTCCAAGGATGAATATAAGGCCAATATCGATGAAGTAATTGAATTTCTGAATGGTAATTATGCCAGGGTTGCGAAAATGCTGGAAGAGAAGATGGCAGCAGCGTCAGAGGCTCTGGAATTCGAAAAGGCGGCTCAGTATAGGGACTTACTGGGGTATGTGAAGCAGATTGCCAGCAGACAGAAGATAACGAATACCGATCAGGTAGACCGTGATATCATTGCCTTTGCAAGAGATAAGGATGAAGCCGTGGTTCAAACCTTCTTTATCCGCAGCGGTAAGCTGATTGGAAGAGACCATTTCCATCTGAGCGGTGTACAGGATGTGGATGATGGTGAGGTTATGGCAAGCTTTCTGAAGCAGTTCTATGCCGGAACCCCCTATATTCCGAAAGAAATATTCCTGGGCACTAGGACAGAGGACGAAGAACTGATTACCGAGTGGCTTACTGCCAAACGCGGTCAAAAGGTATACCTGAAGGTTCCCCAGAAAGGGGACAAGGAGAAGCTGGTTGAGCTGGCGAGAAAGAACGCAGAACAGGTATTAAAACAGGATCTGGAGCAGATTAAGCGGGAGGAAGCAAGGACCACCGGAGCGCTAAAGGAACTGGCGGAGTATCTGGATCTGCCCATGGTAGACCGGATCGAATCCTTCGATATTTCAAATACAGCGGGATTTGAATCCGTAGGCTCCATGGTCGTTTATGAGAAAGGCAAGCCGAAGAAAGCGGATTATCGTAAATTTAAAATCAGAACCATTCAGGGACCAGACGATTATGCTTCCATGTATGAGGTATTGACCAGACGGTTTACCCATGGTCAAAGGGAGTTGGAGCAAAGAAGAGAGAAGAACCTTGATGAATCTCTTGGCAGCTTCACCAGATACCCTGACTTAATTCTCATGGATGGTGGAAAAGGACAAGTCGGAATCGCTTTACGGGTATTGTCAGAGTTAAAGCTGAATATCGCCGTATGCGGTATGGTAAAGGATGATAATCATCGAACCAGAGGATTATATTATAATAATGAAGAGCTTCCGATTGATAAGAGCAGTGAATTATTCCGGCTTATCACAAGAATACAGGATGAAACACACCGTTTTGCGATAGAATATCACCGAAGCTTACGACAGAAGAACCAGGTTCATTCCATTCTTGACGATATCAGTGGTATCGGGCCGACACGAAGAAGGGCATTGATGAAGTACTTCCAGTCGCTGGAGGCAATTCAGGCTGCAGAGGTTGAGGAAATCATGAAGGTTCCTGCAATGAACCGACAGGCAGCAGAAGAGGTTTATACATTTTTTCATAAGCCGTCGGTACAATAAGCATTTACAGTTGGTAAAAAGATGTGATAGAATGAAACAAATATAAGCCGGTGTGTTATTGGTAAATGATGGACACAGTCGGACTTAATAGAAACGAGCAGATTACTTGCATGCAAGACCATGCAAAAGGAGGACATGATGTATACAGTTGAACTGGTACGTTTGATTGAAAAAATGAATTTGGAGAATTGCACTCCGGACATCGATATTAAGAGTATTAAGATTTCCCAGCCTGATGTGAACAGACCTGCATTGCAGCTGGCAGGCTTCTTTGATCATTTTGATTCAGAGCGTGTTCAGGTAATTGGACATGTAGAGATGGCATATATGCAGCAGATGGATAAGGAAGAGAGATCTAAGATCATTTCCAGACTGATGGATTGTCATGTTCCTTGTATTGTCTTCAGCAGAAACCTGGAAGTACACGAGAAGTTCATCAAGATTGCAACCGAGAAGGGCGTTCCCATTCTCAGAACCGCAAAGACGACCTCTTCCTTCATGGCAGAAGTGATCCGCTGGCTGAATGTTGAGCTGGCGCCCAGAATTACCATCCACGGCGGGCTTGTCGATGTATACGGCGAAGGAATCCTGATCATGGGAGAAAGCGGCATTGGTAAGAGCGAGGCAGCTCTGGAGCTGATTAAGCGCGGACACCGCCTTGTTGCGGATGATGTGGTAGAGATTAAAAAAGTAAGCGATGATACACTGATCGGCACCTCACCGGATATCACAAGACATTTTATCGAGCTTCGTGGTATCGGTATAGTCGATGTCAAGACACTGTTCGGCGTGGAAAGTGTTAAGAATACACAGTCTATTGACCTGGTAATAAAATTGGAAGAATGGAATAGGGATAAGCTGTATGACCGTCTCGGCCTTGAGGAAACTTATATCGAATTCCTCGGCAATAAGGTGCCCTGCCATTCCATCCCGATCCGTCCGGGTCGAAATCTTGCGATTATCTGTGAATCTGCAGCAGTTAACTATCGTCAGAAGAAGATGGGTTATAATGCGGCGCAGGAGCTTTATAACCGTGTTACGAATAACTTAAAAAAGGGTGACAACTAGTACAACGTCTGTAAATACCTATGCATATTTTCTAGACTGAACTATGCACAGGTATTTAACAAACGTTGTACTAGCATCCTGTCCCAAAGTGGCATGATACTGTATTGTCATAATTAATGTATAAAAAATATTAGATAATAAATAAAGAGAGGCATTTTACATGGAAAAGGTTTGTTTTGGAATTGATATCGGTGGAACAGCTGTTAAGGCAGGTTTATTTAACACGAAGGGAACACTTTTAAACAATTGGGATTTTACGACCAGAAAGACAGGAAACGGCAAGGACATCCTGAAAGATGTCGTTGATTTTATCAACGGGAAAATGAAGGAATTAAAAATCGAGCAGGATGATGTTCTTGGTATTGGTATCGGTATTCCCGGCCCAGTAAGAGATAACGGAGACGTACTCGAGCTTGCTAATCTTGGTATGGGATATTTTAATATAGAAGAGGAAATGAAAAGTCTGACCAGCCTTAAGGTTAAAGCCGGTAACGATGCCAATGTTGCAGCACTCGGCGAATACTGGATGGGCGGCGGAAAAGGCTATCGTAATATGGTTCTTGCAACCCTTGGAACCGGCGTTGGCGGCGGTATCGTATTAAACGGTACACTTCTTGCCGGAAGCAACGGTGCCGGTGGGGAGATCGGCCATATCTTTGTAAATGAGGAAGAATCAAGCACCTGCGGCTGCGGTAAGAGAGGCTGTCTGGAGCAATATGCTTCCGCCACCGGTATTGTAAGAGTTGCAAAGAGAGTTTTAGATGTAACTGATGAATATTCCTCCATGCGTTCCTATGGAGATTTAAGTGCCAAGGCGGTATTTGACTGTGCAAAGGCAGGGGATAAGCTTGCGCTGGAGGCAGTTGAGAAGGCTTGCTATTATCTTGGCGTAGCAATGGCACATATTGCTCAGGTTATTGACCCCGAAGTGTTTGTCATCGGCGGAGGAGTATCCAAAGCCGGGGAAATCATTACAGAGACAACAAAGAAATATTATAATGAGCATGTTATGCCGGCATTAAAGAATAAAGAATTCAAATTAGCGACCCTTGGTAATGATGCCGGTATCTATGGAGCTGCAAAGCTCATTTTAGCATAATCAATAGGAAACTGATAACGCTTCCTATCATAAGATATAAGAGAAGTAGTTATAGGAGGCTGGAATTGGAAGATCAATTTTATCAGAAATTAAATCAAATTCTGCCATCAGAGCAGATCACACAGAAAGAACTCATGGAAAATCACACCTCACTGCATATTGGCGGGGCGGCAGATTATTTTGTTACCCCAAAGACCAGTGATGAATTGCATTCCGTCATTCTTTTATGTAAAAATGAAAATATGCCTTATTACATCATAGGCAATGGCAGCAATCTGCTGGTATCCGATCAAGGCTATCGTGGGATGATCATAAGGCTTGGTGAGAATTTCTCATCAGTCTGGGTAAAGGATGACGGAAAAATAGCCGCACAGGCAGGAATTCTGTTAGCGAAGCTGGCAAGCGTAGCAGCAGACCATAGCCTGACTGGCTTCGAATTTGCCTCTGGAATACCGGGAACCTTCGGCGGTGCTGTCACGATGAACGCCGGTGCCTATGACGGGGAGATGAAGCATTGCCTGACCGGAGCCAGAGTAATGGATGAAAAGGGCAACATATTGGAGCTTAGCTTGGAGGACTTAAAGCTTGGTTATCGGACCAGTATCCTGCAGACGAAGAATTACGTCCTGTTAGAAGCGGATATTCAGCTTTCGAAGGGCGACGAGCAGAAAATACGTGAGAAAATGAATGATTTAAACAGACAAAGGCGTGAAAAGCAGCCTCTGAACCAATACAGCGCTGGCAGTACCTTTAAGAGACCTCAGGGATACTTTGCTGGTAAGCTGATCAATGATGCAGGACTCCGTGGTTATCAGGTAGGCCGGGCGGCGGTATCGGAGAAGCATTGCGGCTTTGTCATTAATAAAGATCATGCTACTGCGAAGGAATTCTTAACCGTTATTGAGGATGTCAGCCGTATCGTGAATGAAAAGTTTGGAGTAAAGCTGGAACCAGAGGTTAAATTTCTGGGTGACTTTTAATGCAAATTAATTATTATTACTATCCTGATAATAGGATGCGATAAGTGGGTATCGTGGAGGTTTTGTCATGAGATTTGTCATTGTCACAGGTATGTCAGGGGCCGGTAAAAGCTCCGTATTAAAGATGCTGGAGGATGCAGGATATTTCTGCGTGGATAACCTGCCCATCCAGCTGGTTAAGAAATTTGCTCGATTGATCATGCAGGGTAACCAGGCCAAAGTGGCATTGGGAATCGATATCCGAAGTGGACAAGCCTTGAAGGAAATGGATACGGTGCTTCAGGATTTTAACCGCTCCAATGTTTCTTACGAGATATTATTTTTGGACTGTTCCCTTGAGGTATTGGTAAAACGCTATAAAGAAACAAGAAGAAATCATCCGCTGTCCGGAATGGGACGAGTGGAAAAAGGCATCGCATTGGAGCGGGAGAGACTGGAGTTCCTTCGTAAAAGAGCAGATGTCATTATCGATACAAGCCATCTGCTGATCCGTGAGCTTAAAACCCAGATCAATAAAATATATCTGAACGATGAGAAATTCAGCAACTTCTATATAACAATACTCTCCTTTGGTTTTAAATATGGTATTCCGGGAGATTCCGACCTGGTATTTGATGTACGTTTCTTGCCAAATCCCTATTATATCCCGGAATTAAAGAAACTGACCGGGAATGATCAGCCGGTGAGCCAGTATGTTATGGCTTCACCGATTGCTGTTGATTTCCTTAATAAGCTGGAGGAAATGCTTCTCTTTCTAATACCGAATTATATTGCGGAAGGTAAGAACCAGCTGGTCATCAGCATCGGATGTACCGGAGGTAAGCACCGTTCCGTTACTTTGGTTAATGAACTGGCAAAGAGATTAAATCATACGGAATATGGATTAAAAGTGGAACATAGAGATATTGAGAAAGATAGTAGTCTTGCATAATATGATACACTAATATCATATTAGTAATATAGCCTTGCTTTTACAGAAGGTGATGCTATTTCAAGGCTTACTCATAATATAGTTAATTCAGAGGTATCTAAAAAGCTTTCATAGCTAAGGAGGCCTATATGTCATTTTCAAAAGAAGTGAAAGAAGAGCTTTCCCATCAGCTAAGCAGTGCAAGACATTGCCGACTGGCAGAGCTGGCAGCGATTCTTTCCTACGAAGGGCGAATCATTGGCTCGGATTCAAACTATCATTTAAAATTGCAGACAGAAAATCTGGTTGTTGCAAGAAAGTACTTTACATTAATCCGAAAAACATTTAATATAAATATTGATGTTTCTGTCAAAACTAATATTAATGCAAAAGACAATCGTATGTATATCATAATCATACGTGATCCGGAAGAAGTTAAATTGATATTACAGGCAACAAAGCTACCGTTCGATAAGACTTTCTTTGGGGAGAAAGTACAACAAGGAGAAGCTTCCGATAAACTTATTAGTACAGAGATGGGAACTGCTGATCCGGTAATAACACAGAATGCGTGCTGTAAAAGGGCATTTATCAGAGGTGCGTATCTTTCTTCAGGCTCCATGAGCAATCCCAAGAAAGCGTATCATTTGGAAATCGTCGTTTCTAATATGGAAAAGGCCATACAGCTCAGAGATATGATACAGACCTTTTCAGTAGATGCTAAGATAGTAATGCGTAAGAAAAATTACGTGGTTTATATTAAAGAAGGCTCTCAGATTGTGGATCTTCTAAACGTCATGGAGGCTCATGTAGCCTTAATGGATCTGGAAAATGTGAGAATACTTAAGGAAATGCGCAATTCAATAAACCGACAGGTGAATTGTGAGGCTGCAAACATCAGTAAGACGGTGGCCGCTGCATCGAAACAAATCGATGATATCATCTATATCAGAGATAACGTGGGGTTAGGCGATCTGGCGGACGGTTTGGAGGACATTGCAAGACTTCGGATTGATTATCCGGAGGCCTCCTTAAAGGAGTTGGGTGCAATGCTGCTGCCACCCATCGGGAAATCCGGTGTTAACCATAGATTACGAAAATTAAGTATGATAGCAGATCAATTGCGGGAGCATAAGGAGGAAAATAGTCATGATAACGAAGCAAATTGTAATTAACATCCCTAATGGTTTAGAAGCAAGACCGGTTGCATTGCTTGTTCAGGTAGCAAGTCAGTACGAATGCAGTATTCATGTATCCACTACGGATAAGCGCGTCAATGCGAAAAGTATTATGGGCATGATGAGCATGGGTATTTCAGCCGGAGAAACTGTAACAGTAACTGCCGACGGCCCAGATGAAGTGGCTGCAGTTGAGAATATTGAGAAGTATTTGAGCAGTAAGTAAGATTTCTATATCATTGAAGATGATAATTATGACAACCAGGGACACAGTGAGAGCTGTGTCCTTTCTATATACCGTAAAAGGAATGAATAAGCTTCCTAATCGACTTGGTTGTAAAAAAATGGTATATTTAGTTATAGTATATTGCGTTTAATAAGGAAAGGAGATATAGAAATGGGAAGTAAATATGCAAGTATTCATATTAATGAGAATGACCAGGAAACTGTTCTTACCATTCTGGTAAAAGCTATTCAAACAGTGAAGAGGAACAAGAAAATATAATTCAGATATTACCTAAATTGTCCACACATTTTACAGAAAAGTTAATGCAAATTAACATTAAGTACCATATAAATTAATAATTTTGTAAGGAACTTCAATTCTTTTTATGATATAATAATCCAGTACATAACAATACTTATAAGAAAGATACGTAATTATAGCTTGTTTTCAGGAAAAAGGGCGTTTTGTGTGTTTTCACACTGCTCCGATAGAATGGAGAATTATATGACGGAAAACAAACATCATCATAAAAAGAAAAGCAAGAAAATATTTGCCATTGTCTTGGTTGAATTATTAATCATTGCGCTCCTGATCGGAGCGTACCGCTTATATATCCTGTGGCAGGACAATCAGGATCAAATTAAAGAAGTGATACATATTGATGGCAATGAGCTGACTCAGGAACAAAAGGCAGCCCAGGATGAGCAGGATCGGCTGAAGAAGGAAATGCAGGAGTGCCAGGATCTGATTGCCAAAGCGGATCAGATGACGCTGGGCTATGATTATGACGGAGCCATCGAATTACTTAAGAGTTATAAAGGAGCGGAAGGAGGTTATGAGGTATATACCCCCTTAGCGAATGAAGTAGACCGACTGGAGAAGGAAAAGGAAGCCCTGCCCCTCTACGGTGGTGTCTATAATTCCGTTTATGAAATTAATCATCTGTTCTTTCATACCTTAATTGCTGACACTTCCCTAGCATTTGACGGAGATTACGATTCCAAGGGCTATAACAAGTATATGACCACTATATCGGAATTTGAGAAGCTTCTTCAATCCTTATATGATCAGGGTTATGTATTAATCCGGATGTCGGATATCGCTAAGAAGGTCACTTTAGATGACGGAACAACCAAATATGTTCCGAATGAATTCTATCTGAGGGAAGGCAAGAAGCCCATCATCATTTCAGAGGATGACGTTGCATATTATGATTATATGAAGGGAGACGGCTTCGCCTCAAGAATTGTCATCGGAGATGACGGTAAGCCCACCTGTGAAATGGCTCTGAAGGATGGCAAGACAACAACGGGACCTTTTGATGTTGTGCCAATACTCGATGATTTTGTCAAGAAGCACCCGGATTTCTCTTATAAAGGTGCGAAGGGCCTGTTAACCCTGACTGGCTATGAAGGAATCCTCGGATACCGGACCAATGATACTACCTCACCGACCTATGAAGCAGATGTAGAAGCTGCAAAGAAAGTGGTGGAGGCACTGAAGACCGACGGCTGGGATTTTGGTTGTCACAGTTGGGGACATAAGGATATGCAGACGGAGTCCCTGGATTTATTAAAATGGGATACCAACCGCTGGCTGAAGGAAGTCGGCCCTCTGGTCGGACCGACGGATATCTATGTATTTCCTTTTGGTTATGACATAGAGACGACCTCCGGCACCTACAGCAGTGATAAGTATAAATTTTTAAAGGAAAGTGGTTTTGATATCTTCCTTGGTGTATACAAGGAACCTTGGATGCACATTAAGAAGGACTATGTTAGAATGACGAGAAGGCCGGTGGACGGTCAGGCAATGTTAGAATTTCCGGATCGGCTTAAGGACCTGTTCAATGTTGATGATATCAAGGATCCCAGACGACCGGCGAAAAACTGGTAAGCAATGAGGCTGCTGCACATTCACAATGCACCAGCCTTTTTCATTTGACAACTTCTGTGGCCTGACTTAGAATGATTATTATAAGTTTGTCGAAACAGACATAATCATTTGGAGGGGAGAACATGAATTTTACACATCTGCATGTACATACAGAATACAGTTTATTGGACGGTTCCGGTAAGATTAAGGAAATGGTTCTCCAGGCCAAGGCGCTGGGGATGGACAGTCTTGCAATTACCGATCACGGTGTAATGTATGGTGTTATAGATTTTTATAAGGCGTGCCTGGCAGAGGGAATTAAGCCGATCATCGGTTGTGAGGTGTATGTGGCTCCGAACTCCAGATTTGACCGGGAGCTGGGAACTTCTGAGGAGCGTTACCACCACCTGGTTCTTCTTGCTGAGAATAATGTGGGTTATCAGAATTTAATTAAGATTGTATCAAGAGGCTTTACGGAAGGCTTCTATTATAAACCAAGAATTGACTATGAGATACTGGAGCAGTTCCATGAAGGTATTATTGCCCTCAGTGCCTGCCTGGCAGGAGAGGTGGCGAATAATCTTCTGAAAGGCTTCTATGCTGAGGCTAAGAATGCTGCATTGAAGCTGCAGAGTATCTTCGGAGAGAATAATTTCTTCTTAGAGCTTCAGGATCACGGAATGCAGGAACAGAAGACGGTGAATCAGGGGATGCTGCGCCTTTCCCAGGATACCGGTATCAAGCTGGTAGCAACCAACGATATTCATTACACCTACGCAGAGGACGTTGATCCCCATGATATCCTTCTGTGCATCCAGACCCAGAAGAAGGTTTCCGATGAGAACCGTATGCGTTATGAGGGCGGCCAGTATTATATGAAATCTCCGGAGGAAATGTATGCCCTGTTACCCTATGCGAAGGAAGCAGTAGCGAATACCCATGATATCGCAAAAAGATGTGATGTTACCATCACCTTTGGTGAATATAAATTACCGGTATATCCCGTGCCGGAGGGCTATACAGCCTTTGATTATTTGAAGAGATTATGCCAGGAAGGTCTCCATAAGAGATATCAACCTGTCCCGGATGAGTTGTGGGAGCGTCTGGATTATGAGCTTGATACTATCAGCAGTATGGGTTTTGTGGATTATTTCCTAATTACCTGGGACTTTATCAAATACGCCAAGGATAACAGCATCATGGTTGGCCCCGGTCGAGGCAGCGCAGCGGGCTCCATCGTTTCCTATGCCCTGGAGATTACGGATATTGATCCAATCAAATACAACCTGCTGTTTGAACGTTTCCTGAACCCGGAACGTGTCTCCATGCCCGATATCGATATTGACTTCTGCTTCGAGCGCCGGCAGGAGGTAATCGATTATGTAACACGCAAATACGGTAAAGAAAAGGTAGTGCAGATTGTTACCTTCGGAACGATGGCTGCCAGAGGGGTTATCCGTGATGTGGGAAGAGCGCTGGATTTATCCTATGCTCAGGTGGATACCATTGCGAAGATGATTCCAACAGAGCTTGGTATTACAATAGAGAAGGCAATGAATGCCAATAAGGAGCTGAGCCAGTTATATGAAAGCAGCCCGGATGTGAAATATCTGATAGATATGTCCAAGAGGCTGGAAGGCTTACCTCGCCATACCTCCATGCATGCTGCCGGTGTTGTTATCGGTAAGGCAAGCATTGACGAATACGTACCTTTATCCCGTTCCTCCGATGATTCTATTACGACACAGTTTACCATGACGACCTTAGAGGAACTGGGACTTCTAAAAATGGACTTCTTAGGACTTCGTACCCTTACGGTTATTCAGAATGCGGAAGCTTTAGTGAATAAAAACCGTAGGGATGGCAATAAATTTGATATTAATAAGATTGATTTTTCCGATGAGAAGGTATACGACCTGATCTCCTCCGCGAAGACCGAGGGTGTATTCCAGCTGGAAAGTGCGGGAATGAAGAGCTTTATGAAGGAATTAAAGCCCCGCAACCTGGAGGATATCATCGCCGGTATCTCCTTATACCGTCCCGGTCCGATGGACTTTATTCCAAAGTATGTGAAGGGTAAGAACGAATCCGGCCATATTGCCTATGAATGTCCTCAGCTGGAACCGATTCTTTCACCAACCTACGGCTGTATCGTATATCAGGAGCAGGTTATGCAGATCGTTCGGGAGCTGGCGGGTTACAGCTACGGACGAAGCGACCTGGTACGCCGAGCAATGTCCAAGAAAAAGGAATCCGTGATGATCAAGGAGCGGAAGAACTTCGTCTATGGTAATCCTGAGGAGGGTATTCCCGGCTGTATCAGCAATGGAGTTCCGGAAGCTGTGGCTAATCACATTTATGACGAAATGATGGACTTTGCGAAATATGCCTTTAATAAATCCCATGCAGCAGCTTATGCTGTTGTATCCTATGAGACAGCATTTTTAAAATGTTATTATCCCGTAGAATTCATGGCAGCGTTAATGACCTCCGTTATAGAAAATCCGGGAAAGGTATCCGAATATATCTATACCTGCAGACAGATGAATATAGAGATTCTGCCTCCGGATATCAATGAAGGAGACGCCGTATTTACCGTATCAAACAGTGCAATCCGGTATGCCCTGGCAGCGATTAAGGGTATCGGAAAACCGGTAATTGAAGCGATTGTGGCGGAACGTGAGCTGAACGGACCGTTTACCAATATCAAAGATTTTGCAGCCAGATTGTCCGGCAAGGAAGTGAATAAGCGGACAATTGAAAGCTTTATTAAGGCTGGAGTATTCAGCAGTCTGCATTCCAACCGCAGGCAATTGATGCTTAGTTACGTACAGATTCTTGACAGCATTGCAGCTGACAAGAAGAAATCCTTGACCGGGCAGATGACCCTGTTTGATTTTGCCGCTGAAGAGGAAAAACAGGATTATGAGATCACGATGCCGGAGGTAAGTGAATATAGTAAGGATCAATTGCTTGCTTTTGAGAAGGAGGTCCTTGGCATCTATGTCAGCGGTCACCCGTTGGAGTCTTATGAGAACCGCATCAAGAAGAATGTCACAGCGAATTCCAACGATTTTGCCATTGATGAAGAAACCGACACGCCGAAAGTAGAAGATGGAAGAACAGAGGTAATCGGTGGAATGGTGACAGCCAAGACAATCAAAACCACAAGAAATAACAGCATGATGGCTTTTATTACTCTGGAGGATTTATTCGGAGTAGTGGAGGTAATCATATTCCCGAAGGATTACGAGAAGTTCAAGGCAATGCTGGAGCTGGATCAGAAGATTTTCGTACGCGGTAAGGTGTCCGTGGAGGAAGAGAAACCGGCCAAATTGATTTGCCAGGACATCATCCCCTTTGACAGTATACCTCAGGAACTGTGGATAAAATATCCAAATCTGGAGGCGTTTCAAAAAGACGAGCAATCCTTGTATCAGCTTCTGGATGAATTTGATGGTAATGATACCGTAATTATATTCTGTGAAGATGAGAAATGTATGAAAAAACTTCCAAAAAGCAGGGGTGTTAAGGCAGAAAAAGAGCTAATTCAACGGCTTGCGACAAAATATTCACAGGAAAATATACGAATTACAGAAAAGAGTATTGAAAATCTAGGCAAAAAGGGTTAGAATACACTCATTATTGAGTTATAATATTTATTCATAGAACTCGAGAGGAAACATACATGCTTTTTAGGGAATTCGAGTCGGTCAGCGTCAAGACGCGTTTGCAGGTTTTGTGGTGCTTAAGTGCATAAACGCGCTGATTCGTTGGAATCAGAATGACAGAATAGTCATAGTTGTTTAATTAATTCGGAGGTTATTAATAATGGGAAATGTTAAAACAATCGGTGTACTGACAAGTGGTGGAGATGCGCCGGGAATGAATGCCGCAATCAGAGCAGTCGTTAGAACTGCATTAGCAGCAGGACTTAAAGTAAAAGGTATCATGAGAGGATTTCAGGGTCTGCTAGATGAAGACATTATAGAAATGGATTCAAGAAGCGTATCCGATATAATTCAAAGAGGCGGTACAATTCTTTATACAGCTCGCTGTCTTGAAATGCTTAAGCCTGAGGTACAGGACATAGCAGCTGATATCTGCAGAAAGCATGAGATTGACGGTTTAGTAGTAATCGGCGGTGACGGATCCTTCAAGGGTGCACAGGTACTTGCAAGAAGAGGCATTAATGCAGTTGGTATTCCTGGCACAATCGACTTAGATATTGCCTGTACCGATTATACCATCGGTTTTGATACAGCAGTGAACACTGCAATGGAGACCATCGATAAGGTAAGAGATACCTCAACCTCACACGAGAGATGCAGCATCATTGAGGTTATGGGTAGAAATGCCGGATACATCGCTTTATGGAGCGGTATTGCTAACGGTGCGGAAGAAATTCTCATTTCTGAACGTTATGACTATGATGAGCAGAGAATTATCAACAATATTATCGAGAAGCGTAAAAAAGGCAAGAAGCATTATATCATCGTAAATGCAGAAGGCGTTGGCGATTCCAACGGTATGGCTAAGAGAATAGAAGCAGCTACCGGAATGGAAACCAGGGCAACTATCATCGGTCATGCACAGAGAGGCGGAAGCCCCACTACCAGAGATCGTGTTTACGCTTCCATGATGGGTGCGAAAGCAGTTGATTTATTAGTAGCAGGCCAGAGCAAGCGCATCGTTGCTTACAAGGATGGCCAGTTCGTTGACTTTGATATCGAAGAAGGATTGGCAATGAAGAAGGATGTAGATCAGTACATGTACGAATTATCCATGCGTCTTTCCAAATAATTGACTTAGCAACCGAATTCATAGATTAACATTCATAGAATAAAATGATATAAGCCGGGTTATCGTTGGAGTCAAGTTCCGATGATGTCCGGTTTTTTCATATCAATTCAATTAATCTCCTGGGTACATCCCCATAAGATTTGCATTGAGGAGTAGCTTTTGCCTGAATTACAACTACCAGATTCTTCTCAGGAATAACGCTAATTTCTTGCCCGCCATAACCACGGCATCCATAGCCGCCGGGGAATAGCCACCAAAGAAAACCATAGCTTTCATTACCTTTGGAGGGAGAAATAGCTTGCCTGATATAATTTTCTGAAAGTATCCGATTGCCTTGATGACAGCCGAGATTCAGGAATAAATGTCCCAGCTTGGCCAAATCTCTTGCTGACAGGTTGGAGTTATCCTCCATGCCATCGATAATGGTATAATCAATTCCGCAGGAACTCCTTCCCCATATGCCACTTTGTATCTCCAGAGGCTGATAAAGGTATTTTCTGCAAAGCTCATAAGTACTGATTCCGGAAGCTTTCTCAAGCAGGGAG
>Ga0207834_1000301_pt1 | contig 17715 bp, 13 predicted proteins | sample LuqExpMetagenom5_FD_187763 | JGI IMG/M metagenome (GOLD analysis project Ga0207834, IMG submission 187763) | Tropical forest soil microbial communities from Luquillo Experimental Forest, Puerto Rico - Sample 5 (SPAdes) | ecosystem: Environmental > Terrestrial > Soil > Tropical forest ...
CTGGTCATCATCGATAATACCGCTGGTATGAGTTAATAGATGCCATATCCGGACTTCATTATTCGTATCCCCTGTGAACTCAGGTATATATTGCCGCACCGGGTGATTAAGATCCACCAGGCCTTCCTCCTGCATAATCGCTAACAGTGTACTAATTACCGGTTTTGTTATGGAGCAGATCGGAAAAATTGTATCTGATGTAAGAGAACCTTCCCCATGCTCCGGACCTTTAATTCCATATGCGCCTTCAAATATTTCCTGTCCGTGTCTCAATATCTTTACGGCTATGGAAGGAGTCATATCCGATTTTGACCACTCTTCCAGTCTTTGATCCAGCAATAAAAGCCGTTCTGGCCGGAAACCGTAGGATTTTGCATTATTGCACATCTGATTTAACTGCTCATTTGTTATTTTATTTGCCATATTGCTACCACCCTCTCTTGTTTCCATAATATTACCATATTTACACAAATTCACCAAGTGTTTTTTATAGAACTTTGGTCAATAAAAAAAGACAATGGATAAAATCCACTGCCGATCTGATACATAATTGATTTTTGACAACAGAGTAGAAAACCTGTGTGTTTTTTACTAGAAATTGTATATATATCATAACCTGCAAATTCCATTTTGTCAAGAAAAACTAAGAAAAAATCAGATATAATGAGGAAGAGGAATACCACGTATTGCCGTCCCATATGAATGAATTTCGTCTATTTTACAGAATGGTCTTAATCAGCTACAATTGATGAGCGGCTGGAAAATGATAGAAAGGATGGGAAAGTAGTAAATGCCTTACAAACTAATTCGTACCTCAAAGAGCTTCATGAAAAAACCAGAGACCATATTTCATTCATATAAAGCTTATCTGTCCGTCTTTCGGATTAAGGCTGCGGAAGGTTTCCAATACAGAATTGCAGCACTTGCCGGAGCCTCCATCAGCATATTCTATGCATTCATTGAAATTACAGTCTATCGTGTTTTTTACCGTTATGCGGAGCATAACTTAGCCGGGAATATGGCCGGATTGAACTTATCCCAGTTAATTACCTATATCTGGCTGGCTCAGGTACTATTATTGATGCAGCCCATGAATATAGACAGTGACATTCTTAATAAGATTGTAAGCGGTGACGTCGGAATAGAGCTATGCCGACCCCTTGACCTTTATAATCACTGGTTTGCCAAGAATGCAGCAGGTAGAATAATACCACTCATCTGGAGAGGCTCCATTCTGCTTCTGGTATCTCTACTGGTACCGATGAATTACCGTCTCCTGCCTCCGGCAACAATCAGCGGCTTTCTTCTGTCGCTGCTTTCCCTGTTCAGTGCCTTTTTACTGTGTACCTCCTATGCAACCCTGGTATGTGCAGTACGGCTGAATATCACCTGGGGAGAGGGACCCACCTATATTATCATGCTGATCGGTGGTATTCTTTCCGGTGCTTATCTTCCGCTCCAGCTATGGCCTGACTTTCTGCAGAAATTCATCCTGCTTCAACCCTTTGCCGGGTATCTTGACATTCCGCTTCGACTTTATCTTGGTACCCTTTCACCAAATCAGGCTATCTGGGCAATCGGCCTGCAGCTCCTATGGGTATTCCTCTTTATTCTAGTCGGAAGAATGGTTATGACAATCCGCCTCAGGAAAATCATTGTTCAGGGAGGTTAATATATGAATTCAATACGTCTCTATGGAAAATATATCAGGATGAATTTACTCTGTGGTATGCAATATAAAGGCTGGCCGATCATGGTGCTTCAGGTTTTTATCGTAGTGATAACGGATCCAATCGGATTAATCTTCATGTTTTCACGTTTTGGAAGCATCGGACCTTGGACAATAGAACGTATCCTTCTCATTTATTCCATGGCAGTTACCAGCTTCGGTCTCGCAGAGTCCTTCTGTCGGGGCTTCGATTATTTCCCATGGAAAATGATACGTACCGGTGATTTTGACCGGGTACTGTTACGTCCGCAACCCCTGACGGTACAGATTGCAGGAAGTTATTTTCATATACATCGCTTTGCAAGAGTATTCAGCGGTATAGGAGTGATTAGCTGGTGCCTGTTCCGAATGAAAATAGCATTAACTGCGATTGATATTCTTGTACTTATCTTAGCGCTGATCGGTGGCTTTATTACCTATACAGGAGTTTTCCTCTTTACCTCAGGCATTGCGTTCTTTACAATTCAAGGACTTGACTGGATCTACATCTTTACCAATGCCAGCTATCAGATAACCAGATGTCCAATGGAATATATGCCTAGGACCTTGAAATATCTGTTCACCTTCTTCATGCCAATGCTTGTAATTAGCTATTACCCAGCCTCTGCAATCTGCGGTTGGGGTGATAGCTATTACAAGGGGCTTCTTGCTCTGCCTGCCGGAATAGCCTTTTTCCTCTTTTCTATCCTTGTGTGGAGAATCGGAGTGAGGCATTATAAAAGTACGGGAAGCTAATCAGAATTATCCTATATATCTAAAATGCACCGGTCCATATCCCTTTCTACAGCACAGGCAGTATGGACTGGTGCATTTCTGTATCATGCTTTTAAACAATATTTTGAGCACTGGTATGCTCCGACATATATTGCGACGGAGTTCCAATAGGTATCAATTTCATTGGTTGAAAAGCTCTCCGTATGATCGGCAAAGCATTTTGCCGGAGGATTACCCTTACAGAGCTTCCGTACCACTTCATCCTGAAGATTGATATTAGGGCCCCCTGATAAAAGCCCCGGAACCGGTTCATCAACCCCATCTGCTGCGGAAGGTCTGTGATGAGGAGCCCTGATAGCATTGGAGCCCAGTCCGGTCACGTACGAAATATCCATCGGGTTTCTTCCCAGGATGTAATCCCAGCTGTTTTGAATGATCTCATCATATAATGGCTTTCCAAGCAAACGGTTTGCAATGATCAGATGCATGCTTTGATTTAATAATACCATGGTACTCCCCCAACAGTATTCCTTCCTGGTCAAGGTTATGCCATAACCATCCTGTCTGCTTCTCTGCTCCAAAGTATCGGCAAAATCAAGCCATTCGTGCCGTAGCTCTTCATAGAGATTAGGATTAATGTCACGCTCTGAGAACAGGTAGGCAATGGTTGCATATCCGCTCACATTTTGCCATCCAAGAGAGGTCCTACCCTTTAGTTTACCATAGAAAGCGATGAAATCTTTATGATAAGAGTCATCACCTGTCGTGCGATACAACTGCGCCGCTGCCCAATATCGTTCATCAAGATCTGATTTGTCTCCGTACTCACCGGAGGTTATGTCGGAGGGATTCTTAAATAGCTTCGGCTCAGGGTTAAGCTTTAGCCACTGATAAGCTTTTTCGGCGGCCCGCTGGCATCTTTCGGCATATTCCAGATTCATCTTTCCATAGATACGGGCAGCCATAGCCATTACTGCGGCAAAACCGGCCGTTGCCGGACTGGACGTATCAAAGATGAACAAAGGCTTCGTATCTTTCTCCGGCATAATCATACCGGGAAAATGCCTGCTTGCGACCTTGGTATAGACGCTTCCGTCCGAAATCTTTTGCATTTTCAGCAGAAAATCCAGTCCGACCTTTACCTCATAAAGGACATCCGGACCTTCCAGACTGCTTTCCAGGATATCGATTGGATGATCAAATACACTTTCATAATGTTCATAGGCAAGCATTATGTCTGCAACCGTTTTAATGGTTCCAACCGTATATCTTCCATAATCACCGGCATCATGCCAGCCACCTAAGGTGTCTATCTGTTCTATTTCCTTCGGTTTCAGCTTCAGAAGTAACTCTGCATCTTGCCGGAATACATAGGACGGCTGTAAATGGCAGCTTGCATGCTGCCAGGGATCTGCATGCTCTTTCTTCAATTCCACACCGCATCTTTGATAATATATCCCCTTCAGCAGTGCATCCGTACAAATAACTGGTTGCCTGGGCGATATATCAAAGGTATAGGAGCGTTCCTCACCGATTTGTATATAATAGCTGCCAGGGTCGATAACTTCGCTGAAATCTCCGGTTTTCACATAATCCTGACTAGCCTCGTCAAATCTTTGCTCCGTAAGCTTTCCCAGCATTACAACATGATGATTCAGGGCATCCATAACCTTAAAGGTCATTTCATTTCCTATATAAATCAGTTGCTTTCGACGATCCGATGTATACCCCATCTGATTTATTCTTATCTTCCCCATAATACCTCCATCAATTAATTATCTAAAACGATATAAGAGTATCATTTGATTCATTTACAATATTATAACTTACATACACGCTTGTTAAAATGTTGTAAGTAATAGCAAATATGCAGTATTTTAGCTACTTTCAGAGGTCACACCTTGAAATTAAAACAGGACTGTCTCTGATGATTAACCCGCATCCGGTAATCAATTATATGAGACAGTCCTGTTACATCTAAAAATGAAAATTATCATTGGGCTTACTAGCTTCATATGCCTCTTTACTGGTTCTGAACGGTGCCATCGGTATACCATTCTTACCAAATATGGTAACCTCCGAGTAATTTGTCCAGCAGTAACGTACAAATACAGGCTTATCTACTTGCGGTGCTGACACAAAGATTTTGGAGCCTCTGAATTCAATCGCAGCATTGACATATTTCTTATCTTCACCTGCGATCTCAAAACCACCGGCTTCTCCTCTGACTTCAAAGCCGTCTTCCGCATAATCAAAGCTTAGTTCGATACCACCATCCCTATAAACAAAGGACTTATATAGCGGTCCAAAGGCATCCTTTTCACTTATTCTATGATAAACATGGTAGAGTGCCTGAAGCTCCAGTCTTTCACCTACCGGTGTTTTATCCTTCGGATGGATTTCATTGAATTCGCCACAGTCAAGAACAACTGCTATACCGGTGTTTTTCACCGTTTGATAAGTATTCATCTGGGCTTCCCTGATCAGACACCAGTTTTTATAATCAGGGTCCTGTTTATAACGATGCATCGGCAGTTGAACCAGAAGGAAAGGAAGCGTCTGATCCTCCCAATCATCACGCCACTGGCGTATCAGTCTTGTAAGCAGCTTCTGATACATCTGCGGCTTATGATCATCACTTTCCCCCTGATAATACAGAAAACCACGTAAGGTATAGGGCATAATACGTTCTATCATGCAATGATACAGTCCGGACGGACGGAAAGGATTCATACAGTTCTTCGGCCCGGGCCATTTGCATTCACCACAGAGTTCCAATACTTCACTCCATTCAATGCTCGGGTTCTCATCATAAAGCTTCTGTTTTTTCGCTTCCCATACTTCGGCATAAGTCTCGTAATCCCGATATTCCCTGATCTGTTCTTCTTCTGATTTACCTTCTATTACCCACGCATACTCTTCGAGATAAGAATTGAGTTCCTTATCCTCGCTTAAGCTCTGTTCGCTCATCCAGTTGGAGGCTGAGGTTCCTCCCCAGTTACAGCCGATGATACCAACAGTAACACCAAGATCCTTCGCCAGATTCTTGCCAAAGATATATCCAACAGCCGACCAGGTTTTAGCATTCTCTTCGTTGAATTCCTTCCAGCCGGAGCTATTCTCCATTTCATAAAAATGCTCATCCATATATGCATTTTTTGGTGTGTAATAAAAGCGTACATTCGGGTTTATGTCATTATGGAGCATTTCGTTACCGTTCGTGCAATTTTGGAGTTCATACTCCATATTTGACTGACCGCCGGCCAGCCACACCTCGCCGATAGCGATATTGTAGAAGTTTATTACTTCACCATTGCAGGATACCGACATCTCATAACCGGTTCCTGCCTTCTGCGGAGGAAGAATAACTGTCCATCGTTCCTCTTTCACCGTGGTTTGATATGATTTATCAAGGAACCTGACAGTAACTACTATACCATCCTCCCCTTGTCCGAAAATCCTTATATTTTTCTCTCTTTGTAAAACCATTTGACTGCTGAATACTGCTGCTGCCTTAAATTTTGCCATATTTTCTCCCCTCTGCCTTCCTTACGGCCTCCCAGTTATATAAAATTATATTTGATCAAATTCCATGAATACTCATCTAAGAATTATTACAGCTTCAGATAGCCCCTCATTTTACCCCAGACACTTCGCTGGAAATATTCATAAGCCTTATCATAAATAAACAGTGCCACCTGTCCGGCCAGAATAAATACAGCTAGCAGCTTGATATTCATATTTCCCTGATAGATCAGCTTGGGTAATAAGAATAGAATTGGCAGATACATTACGTTAAAGGTAAGATATTTGATGAGCCAAAAGAGTGATTTCCGCCTGCTGTTGCTATTCCCCTTTATCTTCGCCAGCTGGTCAAAGGCATATTCTACTACAACCAGATACAAACCCATGGCTGCATAGGTAATGCAATGGAATTTATTCGGGGCAAGAATTAATCCAAGCAGAATGCTGGCAAGGAAAAATCCGAATCCGAATTGTTTACTGCTTTCCCTGATTGCTATCCCTACGCAGAAGGATGCTGCTGCAAGAAGAAAAAGCGTGTTAAACTCCAGGATGCCGCTCAGGATGATCAGCACCACATCGAAAGCCAGTAATAAACCTAAAAATGCAAGCTTTTTTGCATTTAGATACATGGAATTAAATCTCCTCCCATACATTCACAAATACTGTCTGCACACCATAAATCACAGCACAGATTACCTGTTCCGTAATTTCTGCCATATCCGCCGTAACCACCGTTACCGGTGTTATTATACCTGGTATCCTGATACCTTTGGCTCTGCCATTCAATCTGATTTAATAAGCTTCGGTATTCATTGTTGCTGGGATCCATATTAACTGCCTGTCTTGCATGCTCTGTAGCCATGATATTGTTGCCTACACCGGCATTAGCAACAGCGCTGTAGTAATACCATCTTGCCGAGCGGATCGGTACCCGGTCAAGAGCATCCAGCGCTTCACGGTATCTCCTCGAATCTAGATAATTATATACCGCACTCATTTCAGTGGAATCATCGGATGCTGAGCCTCCTACACCACTGTAGCCATTTTCCCGTTCCTTCATGATCTGGTCATAGGCTTCCTGAACCTCTTTGAACTTCTCTTCCGCCAGACTGGCTAAAGGGTTATTTACATAGGAATCCGGGTGATATTTACGACTTAGCTCACGGTAGGCTTTCTTTATTTCTTCATTGGATGCACTCGGTGATACACCCAGTACAGAATATGGATTATTTATCATACTTATGTTCCTTTCTCACTATTTCTTTTCGTATTTATTAACTCAAACTTTGTCCAGACTCCCTCATATAGAATATTCCTTAGTATATCAATATCCAGAATACAAGGCAGTTTCTCAAACTCCCTGGTACACTCTGCCATCATCATGGTCAGCATATTACGGCAGTCGGTTTCAAAGGTTTCATTATTACAGATTGTTTTCAACGGATTATAGCTTCCACTCTTGGTATCCTTCTCGATATCATCAAATGCATCCAGAAGATAGATGAATTTACCGAGATAAAATCCGATTTTTCTCAGGCTGTTCTCCCAGACATCTTCCCGATAAGTAAATAAGGAGGCCATCAGCTCCCCGAAACACCGGGAGACGACATCTATGTTATTCTCCTGTTGTCTCTCGCATTCGGCCAGACGATTCAGACTTTCACTGATTTCTCTGCACTGTCTCGGATATTTCCTGCTGATTCGTCTATAAGCTCTTTGTAATGCTTTGGCGCCTGTCAGGCCTGCCAGGCTTTTCTCATCCTGCCAATCATCCATCAGGTGGTGGTAAGTCAGGGCAATATTCATATCTGCAACATATCCGGTAATCTCATTCGTAAGTGTATCGTGCTTTTTCACCGGATGTGTGATGCAGCGGTCCTGTTCCCTGACCGTCTCGGTCTCATATAATGAGGTCAATAATATGATTAGAAATGTCATATCGTAGGATAACGTCATCTGCCCGAACCGACCATAACGATTCTTCAAAGTTTTGCACAAGCCGCAATAATAGGCTTTATACTTAAAAAAGTCCTTCATTTTCAATTCCGGTTTATTAATATTAACATATCCGAACATGCAGCCTCCAAAATCTTCAGAATTCCCTCAAAATTTTACCCATTCCTATGAGAATTCCTATGAATTGATTCAGTATAGCATATTTCCGGATTGATTTACAGGACTTGTGAGAAATATCACAGATTTTTAATAATTTATTCATTTCTTATTAAACACAGGATAAAAGGAAAAGTAAAGACAATATATTAGACATGGTATGATCAAAAATCAGACATTGGATGTAGAATTAGCAAAAGGGTTGTTGTACCATTCAAAATAGCTGTGAACTGCTGGTGGATGTAAAAATAAAGTACTGCCATTACAAAGGAACTCTTCCTGTAATCCGTTAGGATGGAATGTACAGAGATACTCCTTCGTAATAACAATACTTTCGGTGTTTTCTTTACTTAGGCCCTGCTTTTAAATTGAGCTACAGTCCTTAATATAATATGTAAGTTTATTGTGTTATGGTAACAGGTACTGAAACTACTGTGGAGAAGCTTGCCGACTTATTACCTGCTGAGTCAATCAGAAGAGATCCTGCATTTACGTTTAGAAATACTGTAGTGCTCCCAAAACCTGCCAAACCAATCTGATCAGCTGAACCTAATTTGATGGACAGGCTATTATCTGCATTTATAGTTCCTGTTGAGCCTGTACCTGCTGCATCCGTAAGTGTATAGGTCTTATCAAGAGTTGTATCGTATAAAGAGATCTTAGTAACATCTACCTTATCACTAACTGTGCTGTTTCCGGAAATTGAAATAGTAATTGCACTACCGGATACGCTGTATACCGCACTGTTAACACCCGTGACTGTCGGTGCAGTATAGTCTACATTCAGTGTAGGGTTAGCTGCAACGCTGGTAACGCACTGGCTGCTTGCATTATAAAGCTTCACTGTTACGATTCCGCTTGTAGGAACTGCTGCCTGTAATTCTTCATTGGTCGGTGTTCCGTCAGAGGTTGTAAAGGTTACGGTGGTATCTGTTGCTGCAATTGCATTATCCGTAGCTACCAGCTTCGTACCAACATATAACTCTGCTTTACCTCCAGTTGCCTGACCTGCAATAATATTAGCAGTAGCTGTCATATAAAGGGTCGTAGTGTTCAGAGTATTAGCAACAACGCTATCACCAACCGGAGTAACGGTTACATTCGTAGGATAATCCAGAACCGGAGTAGTTACGGTTACTTTATCATCATCAACGGTAACTTTTACGCCAAGGATTTTAGCTATATATTGAATCAGGACGGTTGTCTTTTTACTACTCTTGGATGTAAAGATACTTGAGTTGGTATCAGCAACTCCATTCACAGTAACTGTCTTGTTCTTGAAATCAATTACGATAGTTGTAGTATCTTTTGTTACAGTCAGAACTCCGGTTGATTTCACATAAGATACATTTGCTCCCATTCCCTTTACAACAGGGTTAATCGGAAGCTTATATCTTTCATATTTGATAACCGGTGAACCATCAATCTTAAAGCTCTGTTTTTTCTCTTTGATTTTTTGTTTTTCCTGCTCGTGTGTTGTCTTCTGATTATGTTCTTTGTCCCCATGCGTCTGTTTTGCAGATGCAATTGATGCTGGAGTAAGTATAAGTACTGCTGTTAGAATAATGCATAAAATACGTTTCATATTCTAAACTCCTTTCTTTTGAAATACATAATATCTCTTGAATTAAGCGTTCAGTTCTTACTAAGCTCTTGATGAAATTGCTTATATCAGAACTGCCTGTTAACTGACCATCCGAAGCTCAGGAACGCCGGCGTTCCAATTCGTCCTGTCTCAATCGTAAGCTGAATAAGCTTCTTTTCTGGCTTATTGCTCCGATTTATTACGCTTATATTATTTGTTTCGAAGATACTATATTGATTTTTGGGGTGGGAAAATTAATAAAAAATTCGAGGCGGACAAATCTCTATTTGTCCGCCTCGTTTATCATAGACTAATGATATAAATTAGTATAAATTGATGTTATTAATTAGAATAAATCGATGCCGATTATACCAAGCATTAACAATTCCTACCTTCTACCCTTATCGTAAGGGATACCTTCTGCCTTAGGTGCTCTTGATTTCTTTGATGTAAAAATAAGAACAATCATCGTAGCAACGTAAGGAAGCATCTTGAAGTAAGTCTGGTTAATATCCATCTGATTCAATATCGGTATTAAAGCAACGGAATAAGCCAACACACGAAGGAATGCAAAGAATAATGCAGCAAACATGATCTTAATCGGCTTCCACTGACCAAAGATCATTACTGCTAGGGCAAGAAAACCGAAACCAGCTACACCTGTGTGCCCGTTCACATTACCATCCATAACACCAACGGAATAGAAGAAACCGCCAATGCCGCCGAGGAATCCGGATATCCCAACTCCCGCATGCCTCATCACATATACATTGATACCAACAGAATCTGCAGCCTGGGGATGCTCACCGCAGGCACGGAGTCTTAGTCCGAACTTGGTCTTATAAAAAATAATGGTAGCAATGATCAGCAATAAAAATCCAATATAAACAGTTAAATAAGTCTTTTTGAAAAACATATCTCCTAAGACAGGGATTTTACTAAGTCCTGGTATTGACTGGATATAGAAATTTACATCTGTTGTGATACCGTCGCTGTTGTATTTCATCTTGGAAAACAGCAGGATTACTGCGGGAACCAGCATGTTCAGTGCTGTACCGGTAATCGTCTGGTCTGCCTTCAGGTTAACTGCCGCCAGGGATAACAGCAAGGAGAATATGATACCAGCAACTGCTGCAGCAATCATACCAAATAATAAGATAACCTGGGCATTCATTCCGGAGTTCTGGGTGAAATATACCGTCAGACATCCGAAAAATGCACCGAATAACATAATGCCTTCCAATGCAATATTGATAACACCACTGCGTTCACTGAACATACCGCCAAGGGCAACGAGGAGCAAAGGAACTGCAACAGGAAGCATATTTTGAACCAAATAATATATTGTATTCATTGATTACGCCTCCTTCTTATCCTGCGGGGTTTCATCCGCCGCAGCCTGATTGCTGTTTATACTTTGTACCGCTTTTGCCAGTCGCCTTTTCTTAATCATCTTAGCTACATTGGCATTCATAAGCATTGCAAATGCGGAGAAATAAATAATGACTGCTACTACAATGTCGATAATTTCCGGTTTATAACCGAAAAAGCTGCTTACAATGGTACCACCACGCTGAATATGTGAAATAAAGATAGCTGAGAAAATGATGCCTATCGGATTGGAGCTGCCGAGTAATGCTACTGCAATACCGTTAAAACCGTTAGCCGCAATTACATTGATCGGTTCATAGGTCATACTGCTTCCCGGAATAGTGGAAGGTGCTAAGATTGCAAATGCACCGCCAAGACCGGAAAGTGCACCGGCAATCAGCATCGTAAGTATGGTGTTGCGTTTATCATTCATTCCGGCATATTTACTGGCATTCTTATTAAAACCGGTTGCCTTCAGCTCATAACCAAAGGTTGTCTTATTTAAAACAATAAATAAAACAATGGCAATGAAGATTGCGATAAATATAGATATATTAACATTTGAGTCAGGTACACCAAGGGATGGCAGCTGCGCTGATGCCGGCAGATATGCTGTTCTAGTTTTTGAAGAAACATACATTGTTGCATTTTGCTGAATGAGCATATCAACAAGATACATACCGATATAGTTGAACATGATCGAGGTAATAACCTCGTTAACGTTGGCAAAAGCCTTCAAAATACCAGGAATAAATCCCCAGAGCATACCTCCAATCATACCTGCAAGAATACATACGATCAAGTGGATTCCACTCGGCAGATCAAACATGAAGCCTGCATATAAAGCAAAGAACATACCCATGGTATACTGTCCTGATGCGCCAATGTTAAATAGACCCATCTTAAAGGCAAAACCAACGGAAAGGCCGGTCATAAGAATTGGAGTAGCAAAGTAAAATACATCACCAAGACGACCAAATCCACCAAATAGCATATTTGTAAAGCCATACCAGGAATTCTCTGGTTTAGCAATGATCATAACAATAAAACCGAAAATCAGACCCAAGGCAATTGAGAGAAGGGCTGCAGCAAAAGCGGACAGACCTTTGCTTTTTAACACCTTGCTTAGTTTTGGAGAAAATTGATTATTCTGCATATTCCTTCTCCTTTACAGTATTTCGTTTTGCACCTGACATATAAAGACCAAGCTCCTGAGCTGTAGTTTCCTTTGGATTCAATTCTCCAACAATTTCACCTTCATACATTACCAGAATGCGGTCACTCACATCCATTACTTCATCCAGTTCCAGGGACATAAGTAATACTGCTTTCCCCGCATCACGGGTAGCAACCAGCTGCCTGTGAATGAATTCAATAGCTCCTACATCCAGACCGCGGGTTGGTTGAACCGCAATCAATAGCTTATGTTCTTTATCAATTTCACGGGCAATGATTGCCTTTTGCTGATTACCGCCGGACATTCCTCTTACAATTGAGACGGGACCTTGTCCGCTGCGGATATCGAATTTGCTGATTAATCCTTCTGCATAGGATCTCACAGCCTGCTTTTTAATAAAGCCTTGCCTATGAAATTCCGGTTGCCAGTAACGTTGTAATATAAGGTTTTCCTCTAAGGAATAATCAAGTACAAGCCCGTGCTTGTGCCGATCCTCAGGAATATGGCTCACACCTGACTTGGAACGATTGCGAATGTTAGTTTTCGTAATATCATTGCCGCATAAGGAAACCTTTCCTTTGCTTAACTTTTCAAGGCCTGTGATTGCAGTAATCAACTCTGATTGCCCATTGCCTTCAATACCTGCAAGACATACTATCTCACCGGCTTTAACTTCAAAGGATATGTTCTTAACCGCGTCCTTCTTACTGATTCTAGAAGGCACTGTAACATTTCTGACTTCTAAAACAACATCACCCAACTGCTGTTCCTTCTTTTCAACAGTAAAGTTAACATCCCTGCCAACCATCATTCGAGACAGCTCTTCTTTGTTGGTATTCTTTATTTCAACAGTACCGATGTACTTGCCTTTTCGAAGTACAGTACAACGATCGGCAACCGACATTATCTCATTCAATTTATGGGTAATGAATAAAATCGACTTTCCTTCCTTAGCGAAACCACGCATGATTTCCATCAGTTCGTCAATTTCCTGTGGTGTTAAGACTGCTGTTGGTTCATCAAAAATAAGAATTTCATTTTCACGATACAGCATTTTTAAAATCTCAACACGCTGCTGCATTCCTACCGAAATCTTTTCAACAACAGCATCAGGATCAATCTGAAGACCATATTGTTTACTAAGTTTCACTACCTTATCTCTGGCTTCTTTTTTCTCCAGAAATCCCATTTTACTCGGCTCAACACCCAGAATAATATTCTCTAATACTGTAAATATCTCCACCAGTCTAAAATGCTGATGAACCATACCGATGCCTAGATTATTAGCATCCTTGGGATTATTGATTTGTACAACTTGTCCATTCTTTCTAATCTCACCATTTTCAGCCTGATTCAGACCAAAAAGCACGCTCATGAGAGTAGACTTTCCTGCACCGTTTTCTCCAAGTAAGGCATGGATTTCACCCTTCTTTAACTGAAGGGTAATATCATCATTAGCAATGATACCCGGAAATTCTTTAGTTATATGAAGCATTTCAATAATATAATTTTCCATGTTAGTCTCCATAGCGCTTTCAATCAGCGGTATATATGAAAGTTATTTTCGTTCAAACTGCTCACTGCTGTTTCATATTCATTTTAACGAATAGAAGCTGCTGCAAAATATATTACTTATTCCGTGATACTCTTGTATCTGTCCATGCGTTTTCACTAAAGAAAACAGAAAGGATAGGTCGATACTCTCGCGAAATTGTCAGTTAATGATTTTGCAGCAGCCCCTTTTAAGCTATTACATATTAAGGCTAAAGCCAATATTCAAAGTTGTTGAAAACTTATTACTATCTTGTAGCAACAGTAACTTTTACAAGGCTAAGACCTGCCTTGAGCTCGTCAGCAGTTGCATTACCATTCGGATCAGCAACAGTAATGTCACGGATCGGAACGATAGAACCATCAGCAAGTTTAGCATAAATTGCATCATATGCATCTTTATTAAAGGTCTTAAATCTGTCAAAAGCATTTGCGGTCGCATCACCATTTACACTGGTAGGAAGACCGATACCATTATTAGCAGCATTGAAGGTTGTAGTTTTTCCCGCATAGGTCTCCCAGCTGCTGGTCTTGTAAATGGATTCAAGAACTGTCTGAACAGATGCTCCAAGACCCTTCATAGCTGATGTGATAACTGTATCACTGTCATCTCTCTGGTCAACGTCAACACCGATAACCTTAGCACCTGCTTCAGAAGCAGCTGCCATAACACTCTTACCTACGGAACCACCACAAGCGAAGATAACCTGTGTACCTTCCTGATACATTGTCTTAGCAGTAGCCTTGTTGGTATCTGTCTCAGCGAAATCGCCGGTATAGTGATAGGTTACGCTGATAGCACCATCAGCAAGACCAAGTTCTGCTGCAGCAGCCTCAGCACCCTGAAGGAAACCATAACCATAAGCTTTTACAGCAGGAACTGCCATACCGCCCATAAAACCGAGCTTTGTATAACCTTCCTTAACAGCTGCGTAACCAGCAAGGAAACCAGGTTGCTCTTCAGCATACAGAATGCTAGCTACATTTGACTTTGTCTCATAAATTGCATCTTTATCTGCTGAATGTGGTTTACCATCCAATAGAATGAACTTAACATTAGGATATTTTGTCTGAGCTTCATAAACCGGAACTTCAAAAAGATAACCAGGTGTTACAACCACTTCTGCACCAGCGGTAACTGCATCATCAATAGCTGCAAGATAACCTGCATCAGAAGCTTCTTCAGGTTTGATGTACTGATAATCTGTAATATTATTGTCTTCACAGAATTTTTTAACACCTTCCCAAGCACCCTGGTTGAAGGATTTGTCATCGATATTTCCCTTATCTGTGATAAGAGCGATCCTCTTTAAGTTACTATTTGTGTTACTACCAGTATCACCGGTGCTGTTACTCTTGGTGCCGCAGCCTACTAACATCACAGAAGCAAGTGCAAGCGTTAAAACAAGTGCAATAATTTTCTTCATATAGAATCCTCCCAAATTTTTTTTACGACTTACGCCGCTATTTAAATTATAACATTAATTAACATTTTTTCAACAAAAATAGTTTGTTTTTAACGATTTTGTTTCGTATAATTTCGATTACTTAATTAAAATTGTAAGAATCCCGAGAATAAAATATCAATTCTTTTAATAATTATTAATTTTTTTCAAATTTATTCTAAAATATACTTTGATAATTTTCAAAATTTTATTCATAATTATTCTGTGAAAAATCAGCCAAATATAGAAAAAACTCTTAATGCATAAAACAAAATAGACAGTATTGGACTACACGTCTGTAATCCTGTATCTTTATACAAATATAGATAGGTAAATTCGAAATACTGATTTATTGTGAGGCAAATGGATATAGTTAGTGCAGAAAAACTGCCCAAGAAGCAGAAAATTCAATCCTGCGGATTGAAAGTTCGACAACATGGTGGCGCAATTTTTTTGCAAGGATAGTCTAATTCCGTCTAAATGTTATTTAACTAGGCGACCACCTAATTTTTGGTATTTAGCCAGTAATTAGCTATCCCAGTTCCTACTCGATTTTACCTATCACTATTGATTTTTGTGTATATTCAAACTTATTGATTTTTCTTGTTTTAACTATGTAATAATTCAGATCTAAAACATCACAAACATTCTTTACCAGGATATTGCAAATCACACTGCATTCTCCCAATGGATACTTATACTGGAAAGGAAAAATGCTTATGGATATGCAGTTCAGGATTTATATGATACACCTTCCCTGAGAGTCTCTTCCTGGGATATCACAGTAAAGATTATCCCGCAAATGGGTGGACAGACGCTCATCCCTAGAACTGAGGCAGAGGCTGTTACGGTTAGTGAAATGAAAAATACCCCCGAAAGTAAAGAGGAGTCGAAGCTTATTGAAAGACTGGTCTTTCTCAGGAGGCAGATAGCCTCGGAAGCCGGACTTTCCCATACATCATCTTCCATGACAGTACGCAGTCTGAGATGTACCGGGTAATGCCTAAGGACATGCAGGAAATGAAAGCGGTGCAGAGTGTCGGAGAGACGAAGCTCTCAAAGTATGGACAAAGGTTTCTGGATGCCATCCGGGAGTATGCCCTGCCCGGACAACAATCATAAGGAGGTGTTCATCCTTATTACATTTCTTTTAGTGTTCTTTAAGATTTATCAATTTCAAAAATATTTTATTTAAGACTTCTTCCCCATTTATTTATCCATGTCCTTTAAATATATCCATTTTTAATCAATATTAAGAGAACCCTCCTTTGTATACTGAATCTTCGGAACAAGGAAGTGATGCTTAGTTCTTAATAATTCACATTCAAGAGCATATTTGGAATGCAATCTGCGGTGGAAGCGTGACCGTACAGAACATACAGAACGGCAGTCATGCTGCTTCCGAAGGAGATAGGACGGGATTCTCATAATCCCGCCCTATCTATTGAAAAAGAGTATATTACAATTATCACATGTTAAAGCATTCTCATTAGATTCTAGTTCATTATTGAACTTCTCTTTTAATCTGTGCTTATCTTCACAAGTATTCTATTAAAATTCATCCCTTATTAAATAACACACATTGAATAATATTTTTTTATCATCTAATAAATCCGAAAACTCCTTATAGTTCAATACACCACAAATAATTTCATGATCTCCGCCTTGATATCTTGTTTGAAACATAATAGTCTTTATCGGAGAATTATTTATTAGAAACTTAATTATTTGTTCAAAATCATTACGATATCTTTCAAAAATTATTAAAGGATTTAAAACATCTTTTATATCATCTTTTTCTATCCAATAAGGAATATGATTGGACTTCGCCTCAAAATCAGAATCACAAATTGGGAATGAACTAAAATAATCTTCTTCCATCTCTACAACTAATGAGTATAAAACTCCCTTACTGCCACACATAAATGGCCATATGGTATGATACCTACCAAATCCTTCATCTTCTAATTCATTTTTTAGAAGAATATCGGATTGAAATGGTAAACTAATCGGTTTTTCTTGATTCAATGAAATAACATTAATTTCAAATGACATAATTCTCTCCTCTAATTAGGGCAAAAAGTCTACAATATTTAAATCGGTAATGAATTTAAAAGCTTTATTTACTGTAGATACAATTTCAATTTGACCATCAGATGATAACCAAATATCAGGATTTTTGCCTGCTTGCTTCAATAAATTCTTATACTCTGGATCTTTAGCTATTTCTTTTAATATTTCTGGTTTAACCTCTTTATGATATTCACTTTCCTTCAAACCATACTTTTTTTCCATTTCTTTTGCAGATAATTTATCAAAATCACCTTTATTATTTTTATCATCTTTTTTATTATTGTCTCCATTAGGTGATGCAGCTCCTGCAGTACTTGTTCCTTGTTGTGGAGGATTTCCCGGTGCCGGATTTGCATCTTCTTTTGAATTTGTCTCAGTACTTGTCTGAGTACTTGTTTTACTGTCTACGCTGTTGGTTGACTTAGTATTAGTT
>Ga0207834_1000303_pt1 | contig 17613 bp, 17 predicted proteins | sample LuqExpMetagenom5_FD_187763 | JGI IMG/M metagenome (GOLD analysis project Ga0207834, IMG submission 187763) | Tropical forest soil microbial communities from Luquillo Experimental Forest, Puerto Rico - Sample 5 (SPAdes) | ecosystem: Environmental > Terrestrial > Soil > Tropical forest ...
AATCTATTATTGATAGAAGAAAATGAAGGGCCGAAGTAAAAGAAAAATACCCGACTGAATATGATAAGTGGTATATAAATCGTAGATATACCAAAACACCCAAGGGTGAATCATACCAAGATATGTTAGAACGTGTTATGTCAGCCTTATATAAAATATTTAAAACAAATTGTGACGATGCTGCAATAGTAACTCATAGTGCGGCTATTATGTGTTTACAACTAAAAAGTCTATTCGATTTAATAGGATAAACCAGAAAACAATGCATAAATAAATAATATGCATGAAAAGAAAATGAGTAGAAATTATAAGGAGAATATACAAATGAATAAAGGAATTATCATATGGTTAAACGGAGTATCAAGTTCAGGAAAAACCACGTTAACAAGAGTTTTGCAGAAAAAATTAGAAGAACCGTATTATTGGCTTGCTAATGATACTTTCTGTGATATGAGTCCTGAAAAGCTTTGGGATATAGATGCGTCAGAAGCTGAATATCAGGCTTTATCTATGCTTAACCATACAATTAAACTGTTTTCTGACATGGGAAAAAACATTATAGTTGACCACGTACTGATAAGCACCCAAAAAGGCGATTTACTGAAGAAAAGTGTTGACTTATTACATGAATACCCAGTGCTGTTCGTTCACGTTGTTTGTCCTATAGACGAATTGCGAAGACGCGAAATAGAACGCGGTGACCGTAATATTGGACAAGCCGAAAGTCAGCTTACTATCCTAAATCCGCAAGAGACATATGATATTACCGTTGATACATACGAAAATACTGTGGAAGAGTGTGCGGATGAAATTATCAAAATGCTTGGAATGGCGGATTGCTATTCGGCGTTTAAGATTTTAAAAAATCAGTTATAACAATAAGTATAATTAGCAATTAAGTCGCCTCACAATCGTTGGCGAATGCGAATGAACTATTTTATAGCAAATTATGTAGTGTCAAATCAGAATTTCTGGAGGATATTAATGGAACGTATTTTGATTATAGGAGGCAATGGATGCGGAAAAACGACATTTGCACAAAAATTAGCCAGAAAATTGAAACTCCCACTAATTCACCTTGATGTTCTATACTGGAGAGATAATTGGAAAAATGCTTCAAAAGATGAATTTGATGAGTTGTTAATGAAAGAGCTCGCAAAGCCAAAATGGATTATAGACGGAAATATGAATCGTTCAATACCACTTAGACTAAAGTATTGTGATACGGTGATTTATATGGATTTCTCACGCGCTATATGTGTTTATGGTGCTATATTGAGAGTGGTCAAAAATTATGGGAAAAGCCGCTTTGATATGGGAGGTTCTTGCCCTGAAAAATTCGATAAAGAAAAAATTGAGTTTATAAGGACTATTTGGAAAAATGATAAATCAAATAGAAAACGATTTTATGAAATGCTTAATAAGGAAAGTGATGTAAACAAAATAATTTTAAAAAATCGTCGGCAAGTAGATAAGTTTTTGCGGAGGTTGTGAACATAATTTGAAGTACGAGAACTTCCAATTTGCATTATAACTTGATTCATAAATGTCCCCAAATACGAATCAAAAAATATGGAGGGGTAATCATTGATACCCCTCCTCTTCTCATCTATACCGTCAATCCTAACTTCTGGCGTTTCTTGATAATATGAGCTTCTATTCCTTCTGCCACCTGAATCGGATCGTCTCCCAAAGCCACTTTTCCACCCGTCAGGCTTTCCACATCCTCCGTCAGCAGCTTAACCAGATTCGGTGCTCCAGTGATAAAAGGAGTCGGCAAAAGATGCGTATAAGCTCCATATGCCACTGCAAATAAACTGTCTATCATTCGTAATTTATTTGTCGGCTACAGATGCTTCCTTCGCGGTACGAACCTTCGCAGCCAGATTATTCCCTGCAAGGCAGGAGTAGCTGCAGCTGCCGCAGCTGATGCAATCTTTCGCATGATATTTTGATGTCTCCTCAAGCTTCCCCAGGTCAACAAGATCTGCGATCTGCTTAACCTGCAGGCCACTTGGGCAATTCTTAACACAGGTTTTGCAATTGGAGCACTGTGGTGATTCCTTATAGTCCGGAATTATGCCGGCAGCGATAAAGTTGATGGATTTATCAACTACTGCGTCCTCTTCTGCCAGATAAGCCTGCATGATTCCTCCACCTGCAAATATATTAACCGTGTCAGGATAAACAGCCTCCATCACTTCCTGCAGCTTCATCCCAAGCTTAACCTTCACCACCTTTGCCGTCTTTTCCTTAAGGCTGGCAACTGTAAGATATCTTGATTCAACAGGCTTATTAATCAGTACAGCCCTGCTGATTGCATAGATTGTCTGTACATTCAGCACAAGGATACCTTCTTTCGCCGGAATCTGATCGTTATGAAGTCCTTTTCCCAGTACCGCATCAATCAATATCCGCTCAGCACCGACCGGATACAAATCTTGCACCTGAACTATTTCTATTAAATCCGATCCGGATAAACCGCTCTTATCCTTTACCGCAAGATATGATGATTGAAACTCTACACACTTGCGTAATAATTCCACACCTTTCACAATCTCTGTAAAATGATTTCTCAGGAGCCATGCATCATGGATTAATCCGGGATCACATTCCACCCCGTTAATGATAAGGTGTTTGTCTGTTCCTTCGCCCTCCAATACCGTCATAATCTTACGATAGGTGGAGAAAGCAGCACCGCCCATTCCGAATACATCATTTTTGCGGATTCGGTCGAGTATTACTTCTTTTGTTAAATGATCATACTGCGCCTTCTCCAAAGAAGTCTCCTCATTACCGGTAAGGTCAATCATTTCCGTCTTACTGTCAATGTGGGGAAATACTTTTGGAATTCGTACTTTTGCCTTCCCCTTCCGATCAGCCTTATATAACAGTTTAGCGATATCCTCCGAAAACAAATTAACTATCAAAACACCAAGTACAACAGCCGCCGGTGTTTTGAATATATACAAGGGTAAAGCTCCTGCCAGCAGCCCCATTACCCCACCGACCGCAGGGCGAGACGTTACAGTAACCGGATCTGTCATGACAAGACATCCCCAGAAAAATACACCATAAGTTATCATGTTAGCAAATGCCAGTTCCTGATTAAGATACATTGCAGCAAGCATTCCAAGTATAAAGCCTATGCCCGCATATGGCCTTATAGCTAAAAATGCAAGGCTAAGCATAATTGCGGGAAGTAACCACCAGGAAGCTTCAAAGAAAACACGAGGATACCCAAATAAGGGAAGGAGGATGATAAGTCCAGCCATTGCAGGATTTACAATATTCTTTCCCGTTCCACCCTGCAGATGCTTCCCAACAATCAGCGCAAAGGCAACTCCTAATAGCTGCCCCCACAAAGGAGCATTCACAGATAAAAGACTGATCATCGCAGCAGTAATTGCCCCTGATACACAGCACCACAGCCGGTGATGTCTGAGCATACTTGCAATAGCGTCAATCAGTAAACCGAAGGCTGTTAATAATATAAAGTAAATGATCCGAGCAGGATTTTCCATCCACAATGGCAGATGATAAAGTACTAATGTTAAGAATACAGCTGCCATGATATGCTCATTTGACCATTTTGCTTTAATTAGTGGAAAAGTGTTCATTATTTCACACCGGCAATAAATGCATGAAACTTATGAAAACCTGTACCGAAAATCATCATTGGGCATCCGTAAGCTGTCTCAATTCCTGCTTTATCACATTCTGCAAGGGCTGCAGGATCCACTGTTTTCTGGCTATGGAATAAAATCTTCTTAAAACCTTTCCCGATCAGTTCCTTTACGGCCTTCGAGGTATTATCCTTATTCAATAAGATAAATGCTGTCTTGGGCATAACCGGGAGCTCTGATAAATTCTGATATACCTTGATATCAAACTTTGCGTTTTCCTTTGTGTTATAAGGATACACTTTTATTCGATTGTTGGTAAATGCCTTCAGCAGCTCTCTGGAATAACCGATATTTCTTGATGAATAACCTACAAAAAGTATATCCTTGTCGGTCAAAAATCCGCTATGTAATTTAACCATGGTAAAACCCTCCGATCATTTTTATGGAATCAATTATACACATGAATCCATAATCTGTCTAACCATTCCATGACATTTTAATCTAAAGTTAACAATTTATGCAACGCACAATTACTTATAAATCGCCTAAATAGCACAAAGGATTTCGTGTGGTCTACACCCATAATGAAAGTGCTGCCTTAAGTATATTTTACCCTAGTGAACTCCCATACTGAACTTACTGTCACTGGCTTATATCCTTGGCAAACTCCCACACTAAACAAGCTGCCATTGGATTATATCCCCTGTGCTAGGGCATAAAAATACCGGGCTGCAGCTCCTGTTTTCTCAGGTGCTTTGCCCGGTATATTATTTTAATGATATATATTAATTTATCTCACTACCTTATCCATATTCACCTTGAAGGTTTCGCCTTCCTTCATCAGTACATGTCCGGATTCATAAGGCTTACCTGCTACCGTAATCACAACCTCCTGGGCTCCGTAGTAGCTGCCTAAGGTATTCGTAATGCTCTGTAAGATCAATAATTCATAGCCTGCTCCGGCATTCATATCCGTTACCAGCTCCGATGAGAAATCTATATGCACAATTTTATCATCTCCCAGATATAAGCTGTTAATCTTGGTATTAATACTTGCTAACGGAAGATAGTTATCCTTGGCAGCTTCAGCACAGATGGCATTCTGGAGTACCAGCTTGGTATCATCCCCGGTATGGAACGTTAAGGTCAACGGTTCCACATAGATTTTCTCATCCGAAGCCGGATAATAGATATCTATATTCTGGGTAAAAGGTGTATTGCTATGAATTTCACTCAGGGTGGAAGTTACCTCCATATCCCCTGATCCATATACACTCTTAATTAAACCGGTCTGGGGAGCATAATAATCCTTGGTGGTACTGTCCGTTCCTTCTGTGGTAACCTCGATTGCTTTATAATTACCGGTTGGGGTATCAACATTTACATCAATTGCGGAAATGTAGCGCTTACTGCCGTCGGAAAGGGTCCACTGGGTTCCTTGTACCAGGGGCTCCATCAACAGAACCTCCGCATCCTCACCTGCAGCTGCATTTTCAATAAAATTCTCACGGTAATAGCATTCATTCACCTTTTTAATCACAGACAGCTTGCCGTCTTTGATCTCCATCACTCTGACCGTCTCTGTTCCTCCATTATTGGTTCTGGTTTGAATTCTTCCTTTCCCTCCATCCAGGAAATCAGTGAAGCTGGTATAGGATGCATATTCATTCCCTGCACCTGTATATATATACTCCGTGTCAGCAAGGAGTGGGTAATAATCTTCCAGCTTCAGAGCTTGTGCGGTAGTATTTTCCTGAGTATTCTCTGTGGTATTTGCTGCGGGCTGGGTAACTGTCGGCTGAACCGAAGGAGTCACTGTATTAGATATTTCGGTATTTTGCTTTGTTTTGCCGCAGCCGCTCATTATAGCTATCATTAATACAACCATTAAAGGCATTATAACTTTTTTCATATTTTCCTCCATGATACTGTGATATGTAAGTTTATAATTTCACATCCATTAGACGATGCCTTCTTTCATGAAGTTCCATCCTACTATTTACAAAGCCTCTATGACTTCTGCAGGTAATTACCGTCGATATCATATAACCTGTATAAAGCTTTACCATGAAGTGTATTGATTATACAGTGCTGACTACTTAGAAAATAACATTAATTTCAAATAATCCGCTGTATGGCTTATATCAAAAATTAGCCTACGAGCTGAGGTAAGGCCTGCTTATACCAAGCCTTGTTGCCCACGCAAAGTTGAACCCGATCTGCCTTGCTCTCTAAGCCTGAATTAAGCCACCGATGCTCTCACTGATTTTCTTCGCTATATAGGAATTGTTCATTGTATATAGGTGTATTCCATCCACACCTTGTGAAATCAAATCAACAATCTGGTCTACTGCATATGCAATCCCGGCGTCACGAAGAGCTTCCGGTGAATGTTCAAAGCGCTGCAGCATCTTTGTGAATTTCGGAGGAAGGCTTGCGCCGCATAAGGTTACCATCCTCTCAATCTGAGCCTTATTGACAACCGGCATGATACCCGCTTCAATCGGAACCTTAATTCCTGCTATTCTTGCTTTTTCCAGGAAGGAATAGAAATAATTGTTATCAAAGAACAGCTGTGAAATCAGATGCTCTGCGCCGGCATCGACCTTCTTTTTCAGATTAAGAATATCTTCAATCAGATTTTCTGATTCTATATGTCCTTCCGGATAACATGCTCCCGATATATGGAAGCCGCCTCTTTCATTGATGAAGGCTACCAGCTCACTGGCATAACGAAATTCATGCTTGGGCGGAACATTCGGATTAATATCTCCTCTAAGGGCCAGAATATTCTCTATTTTATTCTCTTTCAGCCTGTCCAGAATCTGTTCAATCTCTGCCTTCGTATAATTGACGCAGGTGAGATGTGCTACGGGCTCGATGTGATATTTATTCCTGATTGCGGATGCTATTTCGCAGGTAGCGGTGTCGCCTGCATTGCCACCAGCACCATAGGTTACACTGATAAAATCCGGTCTTAAGTCCTTCAGCTCGTCGAGGGTTGTATAGATCGTATCAATCGAACTCGTCTTCTTCGGGGGAAAAACTTCAAAGGACAATACTGTTTTCTTCTGATCAAATAAGGCTGCTAACTGCATAAATACCTCCTGCCAATTTTTTATCTAATTGTATTCGTTAATCCTTGGACTGTCAATTATTTCATCAATCCATTTTGCCGATAACATGGTAAATGCATTTAGGTCAGCTTCTTTCTAAACCCGTCGAATTCGACGGATTTAGAATTTGGATTATGTAAAGTTAATAATCTATATAAGGTCCTTCTGATCCGTCAGAGATTTTATAAAACAACGTCTACGCTTATGATTCACTGTTTCATAATATTTCCACATCGACTGTACCTGGCGGTTTGTCTCTAGCTCAGGCCCTGTCTCCGCATACAGTAATCCCTTACTTCTTGCTGTTGTTGCCATAGAATTAAGCAAAATAGCGGTTAAGCCTTTGTTCTGCATCCTGGGTGTTACTCCTACGAGATACAGATCCAGAACAGCAGCCTTGGCAAATGGCGCCCGCAGGATTCGGTACCATCCAAAGGGGAACAGCCTGCCTTTGCTCTTCTTCACAGCCTTATTTAGAGAGGGCACAGCAAGCCCAAAACCAATCAGCTCTTCCTTTGAATCCACCAGCAGCTTTACATATTCCGGATTAATCAGCAGAATATACTGGTCAACATATTTTTGGATCTGCTTCTCACTCAGATCTACTGTACCGTACAGATTGCTGTAGCAGACATTCAGAAGCTCCAATACTTTCGGAATGTAAGGCTTTATCTCACTGCGGCTTTTTAATTCCACCAGCGTGATATCATGTTTTTTCAGAACTACTTCCGCAAGTACATCCATCTTCTTATCCGATTCCTTCGGAATGGAGACACGGTATTCCACCCAATCGACATCCTTATGATAGCCCAGCCTCTCAAGATGATCGATGTAATAAGGGAAATTATAGATTGTGATAAACATCCCTTCCTCTTCAAAGCCTTCCACCAACATTCCTTCCTGATCCATGTCGCAGAAGCCGATTGGACCATGTATTTCGGTCAGGCCGATGAAACGGCCCCAATCCTCAACCGCACCAAGCAGAGCTTCAGAGACCTCATAATCATCGATGAAATCAACCCGGGAAAAACGGATTCGCTTCGTTTCCCATTTCATGTTCGCAGCGTGGCTGATGATTCCGGCAATTCGTCCGACACATTTACCCTCTTTGTACGCCAGAAATTGTTTTACATTGCAATAATCATATGCCGGATTCTTCCTGGGATTAAAATTATTGATTTCGTCAGATATCAGGTCCGGAATTGCCTGCGGAACATTTCTATATAAGTTCGATGGAAATGCTGCAAAAATCTTCTGTTCTTTTTTCGTTAAAACCTCTTTAATCTCAACCATGCTGACCCTCCCGATACCCCTTTTATATGCCTTAAGGAAAATTTATTTTCCTAACTTATTTTACATTAAGCACATTTATTGTTCAAGATGATGTTTATTCCCGACAAAATTAAATAGAAATTGTAAAATGTGCACCATGTAGCATCCTATAATTATTTTAAATTTATCTTGCAGGAGACGATTTGTTATGCTATACTAATCCGAAATTCACCTTTTAGGAGATTTTACCATGAGAAAACTTTATCCTATGTACGTCATTACCATTTTTGAATCACTCAGACATATACGCCTGTAGCTACGATGCATAGCTGCAAACCGGATATGTTCCCTTGTAGTTATGCAAAAACGGATAAGGTTCTATACTATATATACCAAGCCGCCTTGCATAATATTATCAAAGATATTGTGCAGGGCGTTTTTTATTAATAACAAATGAATTGGCTTGCCAAATCATCTTGTATAGAAAGGGATGGGAATCATGAATGTAATCACAGTGAATCAATTATCTAAAACCTTTCGGGTGAAGGTTAAGGAAAAAGGTCTTCGGGGCAGCCTGAAGTCGCTGCTGCACCCTAGCTACCGTCGTGTACCAGCTGTTGACAACATCAGCTTCAGCGTAGAAGAAGGTGAAATACTGGCATTTATCGGACCGAACGGTGCCGGCAAAAGTACTACCATCAAGATGCTTACGGGAATCCTTTACCCCGATGCGGGTAAAGCCTTCGTCATGAAGCTGGATCCTTCTATGAACCGGAAGCAGCTTTCTTATCGTATCGGAACGGTATTCGGACAGAAAGAGCAGCTCTGGACACATCTTACTCCCTATGACAATTTCAAATTCTTCGGAGCAATTTACGATCTTAAGGATAGTGAGGTTGAAGCACGGATTGAGGAATTGAAAACTGTTTTTGAATTAGAGGAGTTTATTAATACCCCTGTCCGCAATCTTTCTCTAGGACAGAGAATCCGCTGCGAAATCGTAGCTTCCCTGATACATAAGCCACAGGTTTTATTTCTGGATGAACCCACCATAGGACTCGATCCGGTCGTCAAGGAAAATATCCGTACCTTGATCAAGAAAATGAATAAGGAATATAAAACTACCATTTTCCTGACCAGTCATGATATCGGGGATATCGAAAAGCTCTGTAAGAGAATCATCATCGTAAATCACGGGAAAATTGTTCTGGATGACTCCATGGAGAACTTAAAATACCATTATCTGAACAAGAAAATCGTCGAAGTGAAGATGAGAGAGGTAACTGATCTGTCAGAGGAGGATGGAATCACTGTAATAAAAAGCAAGGGCAATAACCTGAAGCTTGAAGTTGATACCACCAAGAAGAATATCAGTGACGCCATCAAGCTGATCGATGCCGATAATATTCTTGATATCAATATCTCCAATGTGCCGTTGGAAAATATCATTACGGAGATTTATAAGGGAAATCATCAGGAAACAGGGCGTTAGGCTGAAAAACATTTCACCCAGCAATAAGCAAGGTGGCGTGCTTTTCGCTTCGTTTATTACTGACTGACTAGAATGGAGGTTGTAATGAAAAAGTATCTTTTTATCTACAAAACCACAATGATTGAAAGCCTTCAGTATGTTATAAACATCCTTCTGAGCTTTATCACTTTTTTCATGATGCTGTTCGTGTTCCTATGCCTTTGGCGATATCTGTACTCGGACCCTTCCAATACAATTAACGGCTATACCATGCAGCAGATGATCTGGTATGTCATCTTCACAGAAATCCTGTGGTTCGGCTCCAGAAACCGGACTCTGACACTACAGATTACCACGGATATTAAGAGCGGTACCATTGCTTACGGTATCAACAAGCCCTATCATTATATCCTGTATATTATAGCAAAGCATCTGGGCGAGATCACCCTGAAAATGTTTCTTTTCATCGGCGCAGGTCTGCTGATTGGCTTTTCCTTTGTTGGAGCTATTCCAAATTTTCAGCTGCTTCAGCTGCCATTTGTTCTGATATCAACGATACTGGGCATTATGATCAATGCCTTTATCCGAATCAATATCAGTGTATTATCCTTCTGGATTGAGGATGCCCTGCCCTTCCAATGGATCTATGATAAGCTGATCATCGTAATCGGAATGCTCTTTCCCGTTGAAATGTTCCCTGCCTGGGCACAGCCGGTTATCCGATGGTCACCAATCTACGTAGTAACTTATGGCCCGGCAAAGTTATTGATTGATTATAACAGTGACGTATTCCTGCGGGTACTGTCAGTTCAGATGATATATTTTATCGTAACCCTATGCTTGTTACTGTTTATGTTCCAGAAAGGAGTGAAGAAGTTAAATGTTAACGGCGGCTAATAATCAATGTAAAGTTATCCTTCTTTCTGTGAAATATAACATCATGCGGGAAATGACCAACCGTGTCTCCTTTCTCATGAATATAGGCTTTATGGTTCTTAATAACGCAACCTTCATTATCCAATGGCTGCTCTTGTTCTCCCTGAAAACCGATATTGGCGGGTATTCCCTGAAGGATGTCATGGTTCTGTGGGGACTGGCTGCGGGAACCTACGGATTTTCACACATCTTCTTTCAAAGTTCCTATATGCTTCCTGACCTGATCATGAACGGTAAACTGGATTCCTTCCTGGTTCAGCCCAAAAACGTCCTATTGAGTGTGATTTCCTCCGGCTCGAGTATCTCAGCCATCGGTGATGTGATTTATGGTTATCTGATTATAGGTATCTTTAACTTTAGTTTACAGAGTCTTTTATTATTTACCTATTTCAGTATTGTAGGTGCTTTGATTTTGACGGCTTTTGCCGTAGTTACAGGAAGCATCTCCTTCTGGCTCGTACGCGGGGATATGGTTGCTGATACCTTTAACAGTATCATGATTAATTTCTCCACCTATCCGGACGGTATCTTCAAGGGTGTTGTCAGATTGATACTATATACCATCGTACCTGTAGGTCTTACTGTATACCTTCCGGTTAAGATCATATTGCATTTTAATTTCCTGTCAATGTTAATGGTAACGGGCTTTGCCGTATTTATCATTCTTCTGGCATTCATCGTATTCTACCAGGGACTGAAACGATATTCCTCCAGTAACCTGATGAGTGCCAGGATATGATTAATGCATGCATTAGGAAATATAATGGGTACGGATATCTTCATGAATTCAGAAAACATAATGGTTATGGATACCATCATGAATTCAGGAAACAGGATTAACAGATGGGAAATTACATTATTTGTAATTCTCCATCTGTTAATAGTTTACTCGTCCCCCAAAGTATGGTAAAATACACTTTAAGTAGATTAGTCCAAGGAACAAAAGTCTGCTTTACGTGTAAACAAGAAGCCCTTTGCTTTCTTGGTGAAATTCAATTATGAGCAGTGTAACCTTCTGATACACCGACTCCACATCAATCTACCAATTCAATCTTAGTTAAGTACTACATAACATTTACCCATGATTACTTGCTTGGCAACACAGCAAGTCACTTAATTTACTCACAGATAAATTCAGAGCAGATGAATATTCATTTGCCGAGAATAAGAATAACATCGATGCGAGCCGGTATGGGAAGTATCTGGAAGTGTTTAGGCAAATCTTATTCTAAATTTTAACGAAAAGTAAAGGAGTGAAGTAATTGTATGGTACTTGAGGGAAAAGTAGTAGTAGCGCAAGGTGGAGGCCCCACCGCAGTAATTAATCAGTCATTGGTCGGAGCCGTTCTGGAATCCAGAAAATTCCCACAGATTACAAAGGTGTATGGTGCTATTAACGGGGTAGCAGGAATTATCAATGAGGATTTTCTTGATCTGACGCAGGAAACAACTCATAATTTGGAGCAGGTTGCAATTACTCCTTCCTCGGCTTTGTTCTCCACCAGAGATAAGCCGGACAATGCCTATTGTAAAGAGATTTTCAATGTTTTCAAGGCACATGGTGTAAGATATTTCTTCTATATCGGAGGAAATGACTCCGCCGATACGGTACGAATCGTAAATGAACAGGCAGAATCCTCTGGCTACGAATTCCGTGCGATTCATATTCCAAAAACCATTGATAATGATTTAATGATGAATGACCACACACCCGGCTATCCGTCGGCTGCCAAATTTGTTGCGCAGTCATTTATCGGTCTTAACTTAGATAACAGGGCACTGCCCGGTGTACATATCGGTGTAGTCATGGGACGTCACGCAGGGTTTTTAACGGCAGCGTCGTCCATCGCACAAAAATATCCGGATGACGGGCCTCATTTGATTTATCTGCCGGAACGGCATTTTAATATTGATAGTTTCCTTATGGATGTAAAAGAAGTGTATGATAAATACGGCCGCTGCATCATTGCTGTATCCGAAGGCATCCAGGACGAGGACGGCGTTCCGATCGTAACCAAGCTCGTTAAGAGCGAGAAGGATTCCCACGGCAATACGCAGCTCTCCGGCACCGGTGCATTAGGAGATCTTCTGGCACAGGAAATCAAGAATAAGCTGGGAATCAGCAGAGTAAGATCCGATACCTTGGGCTATCTGCAAAGGTCCTTTATGGGATGCGTGTCCCCGATCGATCAGCACGAAGCAAGAGAGGTTGGAGAGAAAGCAGCACAGTTTGCTATCTGGCACAACATCGACGGCTCCATCACCATCCATCGTACCGGTTACTATTCCGTTGATTACAAGATGACCGATCTGCGCAGCGTAGCTGGTAAGACCAAGCTGATGCCTGATAATTTCATCAATGCAAAGGCAAATAATGTAACGGATGCCTTCAAATATTATTTACAGCCCCTGCTTGGCTGCGACATGCCGGAAGCCAGTATGTTACGGGCGCCTAGAGCTGAGAAATTATTGCACTAATAAGCAAATCTACCCAATGTTTCTTATCTGTTTATCAATTAAGAAACATTGGGTTTTTTATGAAAAATCGGGCTTTTTATGAAAATCATATTGAATACGACGTTGCGTCGTACTGTATCATGATTATAAAACAGAACAAGATTGGATTAATCAGAGCGGATGTTTTGAACCGGACGATCGACCCGGACATTATCCTATGTATCATATCGCAGGCTCTCCGACAATTGATAAAGTATTAGGCTATGGACAGCTTGAAATTTTCAGACCTATTAAGATTAAGTCATAATAATAAGAAAAGGAGACTAATAGCAAGTCCGACTTACACAAAAATTCCCTCTAATATCAAAAGAGGGAATTTTCGTTTCTTATTTTTTCTTTGTTGTTCCAGCTGCTGCACCTGACTGAGCTGAGCCCTTCTTTTTCGGTGCCTTTTTCGGATTTTTGTCACCCATACGTTCCACCTCCTCTAAGAATGTTTTTGGCAGATATTAACTTTATTTTATAATCAATCCCATATAATGTCAAATAGAATCTCTTTATAAATTTCGTCATTTACCACTCCGTTAGCACCGGTGCGTTAGTATGCCACCAATGCTGGTTATCATCGATATATCTGGTCAGAGTTTCCCAGAAATCCTCGGGTGGAGTATAACTCATAAAGGTCCGTATGGAATTGACAAAGTCATCTTTGCTTTCGTCGGATAATTCTGATAAGAACCTGTGAGCCTTTTCAATGATGCCGTCAGGCTTCTTATTCAGTCTGGCAACGGTCTCCTCGAGCCTGCGGTGGGAAGGAAACAGTACCTCATTTTCCTGAAGCAAGATGCGGTATCCATAGTATATGATATCTGCTGCCGTTCTAATCTTATAATACGGATTATCCGCAGCTGCCGTCGACCATATGTAACCAAAGCTTAAATCAAATGCACTGTAGAAGGAAAATAATTTATTTTCCTTTTCTTTGCTTTGAAATACAGGAATACGTTCCACTAATTCCTGAATCTCAGGATCTGTGGAATAAAGGCATTTGGCACTGATATATGAACTGCGGCAGGGTTCACTTCCCTTTTCGGCCATTTCCAGTAAGAAGCTTTTTGACTCATATTTAATATCAAAATAGCCACCTTCATAAGAACAATGACCAGAGACAACATCCGCCAGGCCGTTTCTGGCCTTCAACTCTTGATATCTTTCTTCTGTGACAACGATGGTTGCATCGATATCTGAATCAATACGTTCGGTTCCCTTTGCTACGGAACCGCCAAGTATGATTGCAATAACTCCTTCCTGGCTTCGGTAATAATCAACCAGATTTTGAATTGCTATTTTATGATGTTCGTACATAGCGTACTCCTTTCAGAATAAGAGCTTTCCAGGAATCCCAAGCCATAACATACCTATTACTGTAATCCCATATGCAATATGTAAAGGAGATCTTCCCAAAAATTATTCCAGTAAAATGTAATATAGTATGATATCCGTATAGCTTCCATCCCCCAATTGAAAACCATTCGGTATTATCCCTAATCTGTGAAAACCAATCTTCTCATACAGATGGATTGCTGCTGAATTGATGCTGACTACTGCATTGAACTGCATAATTTTAAAGCCGAATTCCCTGCCTTTTCGCAGGCTGTCCCGCACCAGCTGTTCGCCGACTTTATTGCCGCGGCATCCAGCCTTTACCGCATATGAGGCATTGGCGATATGCCCGCATCGACCGATATTGTTCGGGTGCAGGATATACAGACCAACTACCTCACCATCAAGTTCTGCTACTCCGGTATAGGTCTGTGCCGCAAAGAATTCTGTTGCTTGCCTCTCTTCCAGGCAAGTTACCTGCGGAAAAGCATTCGCTTCTTCAACCACGGCATTCCATATAGCCATTAAGTACGGGATATCCTCCCGACGGTATTCTCTTAATGTTATCTCCATTGTATCCACTCCGATATATGTTTTACTTTCCGATATATATTTTTCTATCCGGTTATATGTTTTACTTTCCGGTTATATATTTTTCTTTCAGTTATATATTTTTTTCGGTTATATATTTTTCTTTCTGGTTATATATTTTTCTTTCTAGTTATATATTTTTCTTTCTAGTTATATATTTTTCTTTCTAGTTATATATTTTTCTTTCTAGTTATATATTTTTCTTTCTGGTTATATATTTTTCTTTCTAGTTATATACTTTTCTTTCTATTATATATTTTACTTCCCGTTATTAATTTTACTTCAGTTATATTTTTTTTCTATATATTTTACTTCCTGTTATATTTTTCTTACTGATATTTACTTTCTGTTATCTATTTACCTTCAATTATTCGTTTATACTTCCGGTTTTTTACATAACTTCCCGTTCCACCCCTACAACTTCGCCTTCCGTATTATCTTCGATATAATTCAATACATGATCGATGATACTGTCTGCCTGTGCCCTGTCCCCGGCAACACCGGCAAATCCAAGGACGGCAGTCTGATGAATATCCTGCTCATCCACCTCTGCTATGGAAACGTTATATTGGTTACGAACCTTGGCACAAAGACTTTTTACAACCATTCGCTTTTCCTTCAAAGAATGAACCCAAGGCAGGTGTAGTGTAATTTTGGCAGTAGCGACAAACATAGTAACCTCCATTCTGCCATCAGGCAGTTCAATATTCTCAGCTGATTACTGACATACGCCAAAGGCATTTCTACCAGGTAATGCCCTCGGAATAGGTTAATTCCTTAAGTTCATGGAATTTCATAAACCGTCTGAAACAGCGATCCAGCTCCTCTTGAAGCTTCTTGGTAGGTTTAATGCCTTTCTCCAGCCAGATATTCTTAATAAGCAGCTCCTGCTTCTTAATAACTGAGATTACCTCGCATCTTCCCACAAAACGCTCTCCCTGAAGTATCGGAAGAACATAATAGCCGTATTTTCTCTGATCCTGAGGAGTATATATCTCCCATTTATATTCAAAGTCAAAGAGCTCCTTAATCAGCTTCCGATCCCAAAGCATATTGTCAAGGGCTGCGATTAACTCCGTCCGGCCTTTCTGTAAGGCAACCTCCTGCACCTCCTGAATTAATGACAAATCCTCAGTAAGGCAGTAGAACTTATCCCTGCAGCCTTCGATATTCACTTCCGATATCTTCTCTTCCTTTAAAAGCTCCTGAAATACCTGATTTCTTTCCTGAGATTTGAGATTCCAGATACAAAGCCAGGCATCGGAAGGCTTGTTCCAAAGCAGGCCAACTGCTGAAATTCTGCGAAGCACTCTCCATTTTAGATGCTCCAGTTCCTTTGGAAATGGGTCTTTCGCATCCAGAAGCTCCTTCGGAATATAGTCCTCTGACATGGCATAATACTTGATGGCTCCCTTTTTATGATGAATCACAAGATCTCCGCGGAAATACAAGGTTTCCAATGCGGCTCTTGAGAGCTTGGTACTGCTCCAGTACCAGTCCACCTTTTCATGAAATTCCAGGTCTTTGGAGCATACGGCACCCTTCACCCGAATGATAGCCTTAATCTCCTGGGCAATCCTGTCGACTTCTTCCCGACCGCGTCCGGAATATCGGTTCGCTTCGCGAAACCGTTCAAAATGAGGCCAATTCTCAACCGGTATTATGGCAAGATTTTTATCAAAATAATCAATCAGCTTCCTGTCCTCATAAAGAAGCTCATAAAGCATCTTCTTCGTAAATCCTTTGATCCTTGATTGAAGTACCAGCTCCGCATTCTTTCCGCAGACATCAATCGGGTCAAACTGGATACAGCCTGCCTGATTAATGAAAACTAGCACACCGTCTTTTCCATTAAATTTATAATCCCCCAACAGACCCTGCTTCAGTAAAATAAACTGCCTTGCCTGCTGCTTCGTAAGTGTAATACCCTCCATAACGCTCCCCATAATTATTGATTTAATGTGTATAACAGAAACTTGGTACAGGTATCATAAGTCGGATGTATATATTAAGATGAATATGTGTGCATATATATTCATCAATACTGTGTAGAGTAGACTTTCACCCGAACCAAACTTTGAAGTTCAAAAAGTGGAACTTAACAATTTTTACTCAATTAGTAAGTAATCTTCTCCAGATAGAGACCGCATGCCTCCGCCAAATTCCCTGTCTTATTTCTTTCCTTCCCTTCGATAATACCCGGAATCTCATCTGCTCTTATACGGCCTAAGCCAACTTCCAGCAGGGTGCCCACAATCCAGCGTACCATATTATAGAGGAAGCCGTCTCCTTGTATCCTTATATGGATAAAGCCTTCCGCTTCTTCAAAATCAATGGAATAAATCTCCCGGACCATTGATTTCTTTTTTGATTTTGCATTCGAAAAGGCAGTAAAATCATGTACCCCAAGAAAATACCGACTTGCATTCTCCATTGCTTGCAGATCCAGCTTTTCCTTTACATGCATGCTGTATTTACGCATAAACGGATTGCTGTATTCTTTATTCCATATCTTATATAAATAAGTTTTATCCTTTGCATTATATCTTGCATGAAAATTCTCGTGCACCGGAGTAACCTCGGCCACACAGATATCACCTGGAAGATATCGGTTCAGGTAATCCTTTATCTGCTCCCCGGATATCTCTTCCTTCAATTTAACATTGGCAATCTGGGCAAGGGCATGAACTCCTGCATCCGTACGGCTGCAGCCTATGATTTCAAGCTCATAGCCGACCAGCTCAGAAAGAACCTTCTCTAT
>Ga0207834_1000306_pt1 | contig 17545 bp, 11 predicted proteins | sample LuqExpMetagenom5_FD_187763 | JGI IMG/M metagenome (GOLD analysis project Ga0207834, IMG submission 187763) | Tropical forest soil microbial communities from Luquillo Experimental Forest, Puerto Rico - Sample 5 (SPAdes) | ecosystem: Environmental > Terrestrial > Soil > Tropical forest ...
CTGAATAATCTGCAGCACGCGCCATCAAAGTCGATCCGTACTTATTTGCAGCGCCCGCTAGTTTCATGCTGGGAGGATTAACAAAGTGCGGAAAGGCTTCACAAGAAGACCAGCGCAGGACGCCCCGGCAGTCTACGCCAAAAACTATATAACTCCGAATGGGCTGCAGCGCCTCATAGATGAGCACCGGTTTCTGCTCACCAGGGATCGCCCTGCTGTGGCGGAGGTGGTGGCCTGGGCCGCTGGCAACGGTGATCGCAGTGAAAACGCAGACTACCAGTACGGTAAGCGCAGGCTGCGGCAGATTGATGGGCGCATTCGCTTTCTCACGAAGCGCATTGAAGCCGCGGAAGTGGTGGACCCGGAAGCTCCGAGATCAGGGCAGGCGAAGACGAAGGTGTTCTTTGGGGCAACCGTGCGTTACGCCAATGCGACTGGAACTGAGCGAGAGGTAAGCATCGTGGGCACAGACGAGATTGATCTCAGTCGTAACCACATTAGCTGGGTCTCTCCTCTGGGGCGTGCCCTGTTGAAGTCAACAGAGGGTGACAGTGTGGTTGTCAACGCACCGGGCGGTACAGACGAGCTGACGGTTCTGGAAGTGCGCTACGAACGCATTGCTGTAGAGCCGTTCCGCGAACCACCTGGTTCTGAAGCTGCGACCAAGAAACCATCGCGTCAACGCTCATAACGTCGGTTCATTCTTACAACTCGGACGCAGCTCGAACCTGAAGCACACTCCTGAGTCTGGTAGACAATGGAGTGCGGGTTGTCTTGCCCGAGTTTGCCGAACGGACTGCTCCTGCCAGCGCCGGAGAATATCCATTTTGTTCTGCGCATCAGCCACGCGGCATTGACGCTGGCAAGATCATGTCCTGATTCAAGTGGGCAATCTCTCAAGGCTGCTTTGCAGCGTGGACACTGACATTTTGGCCATTGCGTATGGAATCAGAGGCTGTGCGAACTACCTGGTCACTCGCCTGCAAATCTCCGAAGACCTCGGTCTCCCCATTTGCGGACTGTCCGGTTTGCACGTTAACCCATTCTGCCTTGCTGTCGTGTATGCGAATGACAAAGGTATGCTGTTGGTCGCCAGTGATTGCCGTTGAAGGTACGAAAAGAGTCGGCGCATGCCGGCGAACCGGCCAGGCAACCGTCACGAAGCTCCCGGAAGCAAGTTTGCCATCCACATTGCGAACGTCGAGTTCAACGCGCATCGTCCGCGTATTCACATCGACTTCATGCGCGATTCTAGCGATGGGCGCATAGAAGGTTTCACCGGGATATGCCGGCACAGTAAAGCTGACCGACTCACCCTGCTTCATTTTGCCAACCTCTGCTTCCGGGATTGGTACAACAAGGCGAAGCCTGTCGGTATCGACGATTCGCACGATTGGTTGCGATCCAGCTTGCCCCGAAGCTGGTCCGGTAAGCGCACCCGGATGGAGGTTCCGCATGGTAACAACGCCGCTGAACGGCGCTGAGATGGTGAGATAGGATGCCATCTGAGAGACACTGCGAAGTGCGTCGCGCGCGGCATCCAGATTGTGTTTGGCGGCTGAGACGGTTCCTTTGTCGGCGGCTACAGTTTGATCCGCGACCATGACATCGTTCTGTGCAACGACGCCAGGAGTTTTGGCCGCTGAGGCTAGATGCTGGTAGGTTCCCTGATCTGAAGTGAGCTTGGCTTGCGCAGCGGCAAGCTGTGATTCGGCTGCGCGCACGGCAGCTTCGGCCTGCGAACGCTGCGCCATGAATTCAGGCGCAGACAGGCGCATCAGCTCTTCGCCCTGGTGCACGCGTGAACCAACATCTACCCGAATCGATTCAATGAATCCCGTTACCTTGGGATAGATATCGACAGATTCATACGGTAGAAGCTGAGCAGGCAAACTGGCCTTTAGATCAAGCTGCCGGGACGCAATGCGGACGGTTTCGACGTCCGGTGCGGCTGAGGCTTGTGGTGGTCGCGCGGCTTCCTTGCTTCCATTTCTGCAGCCGCTCAAAGTGCACATCAGAATCGTTAACGCAAAAACGTGAGTTCTCATCGCGAGGGCTCCGAGACAGGAGAGTAATGACGGCTCTCAGGATCCTCTGGATCGAGCGAACCTGATTCGGTGGAGGCCTTTCCTTGAACAATGCCGAAGATGGTGGGAAGCAGGAACAAGGTTGCCAGTGTTGCGGCAGATAGGCCGCCGATGACAGCACGGCCAAGCGGTGCGGTCTCTTCCGCTCCCTGCCCGATGGCAAGAGCCATGGGGATCATGCCAGCAATCATTGCGAGGCTGGTCATAAGAACCGGGCGCAGTCGTTCCGCCGCAGCATCGCGGGCTGCCTTGTGCGATTCGACTCCGCCTCGTCGATTCTTTTCTGCAAATGTCACCAGAAGAATGGCATTTGCTACCGCGACGCCGATGGCCATGATTGTTCCCATAAAGCTCTCCAGATTAAGAGAAGTTCCGGTAAGCAACAGCGTGATGGCGACTCCGACTAGAACTGCGGGAACTGTGGATACGATCACGAACGCGAGTCGCACAGATTGGAAATTCGCAGCTAGGAGCAACAGGATCACGAGTACGGCAGCCCCCAGACCAATCAGCAGTTCGCCAAATATCTGCCGCAGAGCGCTGATCTGGCCGCGAACCGAGGTGGTTACGCCGCGTGGAGGAACGCCAGCATTGTGGATGGCTTGATCGACATCGGATGCGACTGCCCCCAGATTGTTCCCGGCAGGATTCGCGCTGATGATGAGCATCCACTGTCCGTTTTGCCGGTCTAATTCGCCGGGAACATTTGTGGAGCGAAGAGTGGCAACCTGACCAAGCGAGGGTTGAGCACCCGTCGTGCTTGACACAGGAATATTCGCCACATCGGCTATCGAAGTCATTTGGGCCTGCGGAACAGTGAGCTGGACCTGATAGCTGACACCGGACTTGGGGTCTCGCCAATAATTGGGCGCTACGAATCTGCTCGACGCGGTGGCAGACACAACTGCCGAGCCAACATCGGTAGCCGTCGCTCCCAATTGCCCCGCGAGCACGCGGTTGATGTGGACATCGATCGCGGGATAGTGCTGTGGTTCTTCGAACTCTACATCGCGCAAGGAGTGGACCGTCAGAAGCTGTTGGCGAACGCGCTCGGCGAACGCCTGTACATCGGCGTATTGCGGTCCAGTGACTGCGACTTCGGCAAGAGCAGGAGAGCCGAAATTTAGAATTTGACTGACTAAGTCACCCGGATCAAATGAGAAGTGAAGGCTGGGGAATTCCCGCGCGAAACGGCTTCTGAGACGCTCCTCAAAGTCGCGAAGTGCTATTCCACTGCCTGGTTTCAAAGCGACGTTGATGATGGCCTGCTGCGGCCCGCTCGTCCATAGAAAACTGCGTTAATCGGATAGGACGATCCTTGCGTGCCGACATAGCCGAGACTGAGATCGAGATTGTCTGCTCCGGCCTCGTCCTTGATACTGGCCAGCACGCGGCGAACCTGATCTTCAGTTGCAGCAACACGCGTTCCGTCGGGTGCATCGATGCGCAAGCGGAACTGAGTTGAAGCCGAGGAGGGAAAGATTTCCCGCGGGATGTACCGCGCAACAAGGGCCAGAACAACGATGGCGACCAGTGCATATCCGGCAAGAAGCAAGACGTGCCACTGCATCGCTCGTTCAAGAACTCCGTGGTAGCGATGTCTGAAGCGAGCGAACTTACCTTCCTGTTCCATATGCTGTTCCCGTGGGCCCTGATGGCGAAGAAACCAGTTCGACAACACGGGGACAAGGGTACTCGAGAGCAGGTACGATGCCCCCATCGCAAACCCGACAGCCAATGAGAGCGGCAGGAAAAGCGAATGCGCCGGCCCAGTCATGAAGAAGGACGGAAGAAACACGGCCAGCACACTGAGCATGGCAAGCAAACGGGGTGTCGCAACTTCCCGGCTGGCCAGTGAAACTGCGCGGGCTATTGTTTCACCGTGCTCAATGTGGACATGAATGTTTTCGAGAAGAACTGTCGCTTCATCCACCAGAACTCCGACTGCAAGCGCCAAGCCTCCGAGAGTCATGATATTGATTGTCTGCCCTGCCAGTCTGAGTGCTACGACTGCGCCAAGCAAAGCGAATGGAATGGTAAGGACGACAATCAAGGAGGATCGCCAATCGCGAAGGAATAAGAGCACCATCAGGCCGGTCAATCCCGCGCCAATCAACGCCTCGCGAAGAACGGCGCTCAAAGCTGAGCGCACGTACTGAGATTGATCAAATTCATACGTGATTTTGATATCGTCCGGTAATAGCGACTGGAAACGATTGAGATTCTGGCGCACTTCATTCACGACCGTGATGGTTGAAGCATCGGGCCGCTTTGTCACTGGAATGTAGATGGTGCGCTTCCCATTCAGGAGTGCGTATCCTGCAAGGATATCGGAGGTATCGCTGACCGTTGCGACATCCCGCATGTAAATGGCTGCACCGGCCCCGGTCTTGAGCGAGATGTTCAGAAGGTCCTGATAGTCGACAACCGTGGAGTCGGTTGTGACCAGCGTATTTGTGTTGCCTATGTTGGCATTGCCTGCAGGTTGAATGCTGTTGCCGGCAGTCAAAGCGCGAACCAGAGACTCAGGTGACATCCCATACGCATACATCTTGTCGGGCTTCACATTAAGGATGATGGTCCTCTGGTTGGCCCCAAACGGCGGCGGAGACGAGACGCCCGGCAGCGTAGCGAACACCGGGCGTACGCGATTGAGCGCCAAGTCCTGAATTTCTGAAAGTGTGCGTGATGGGCTGGAGAAGACCAGATATCCAACGGGAAGAGTGCCTGCGTCGTAGCGAATGACAAAGGGAGACACTGTCCCGGGCGGCATAAAGGCGTGAGCGCGGTTCACGTACGAGATTGTTTGCGAAAGCGCCTCGCTCATGTTCGTGCCCGGATGAAAATTCAAGCGCAGCAATGCGGTTCCCTGAATGGACTTTGCTTCGACGCTCTCAATGCCATTGATGTAGAGGAAGTGGTACTCGTAGTAATACGAGATGAACCCTTCCATCTGCTGCGGGCTCATTCCGCCGTACGGCTGTGCTACGTAGATCGTCGGCAGGTCGAGCGAGGGAAGAATATCGATACGGGTTCGCATCAGGGCAATGACCGAAGTCAGCGCGAGCGCAACGACAAGAACGAGGACCGTAATCGGCCTGCGAAGTGCAGCGCGAATCAAACCCATGCGACTTTGCTCCTCATCTTCGAATTCAGGGCTTCTTCTCTACGAGCTGCAGGAAAGGCGCAAGGTCGCCTTCGGCTTCTGCCACCCCAGCTAGCCCGCGCCAGACGTTGAGCCTTGCAAGCGCATCATCACCTTCTGCCTTGGCGAGCGCTGACTCGGCAGCCGAAACCTCGATCACGGTCGCAAGTCCAGCCTGGTAGCGCGCCCGCTGCTGCTGTTCGCTTTGCCGTGCGGCATCAAGCTCGATCGGAGTGTTCTGCTCAACCGCCCGTGCTCCATCGAGCAATGCTCGTGCTTGCTTTACCTGCGTTGATATGTCACTTATTGCACGCTGCCGATTTGCTTCCGCCGCACTCAATTGTGCTTTCTGTGCTCGTTGTTGTGGACGGAGTGTGAATATTTGAAAAGCAGGAAAGGTTACCTGTGCTGCGGCGAGCCAGTTGTACGTTTGTGGGGCCAGTCCGGTTGTTCCACCCTGGAAAACAGGAGTTGGCGTGCTTGTGAGACCGGCTCCTAGGCCGGAGGCAGATCCGTACAGTGTGAAAGATGGAACCCAGGAACGCTTCAGCAGATGAAGCTGCTCTCTGGACTGGTCAAGAATTGCTGCCTGCTGTTCAACCAAGGGATGAGCCTCAACGGGACCATCCTGTACCGGTTGCGTGGGCGCATCTCCCAACAGGGCCGTGTCGTCAATCTGGATCTGATCTGAAGGAAGTTGGAGGAAGTTTGCTAGAGCCTCCAGCAGAACCTTTTCTTGGGTCTGGGCCTGGATGAGTTGCGTGCGAGCCTGTGCAAGCTGCGCATCTGCTTGCGACGCATCTGCTCCGGGCCGGAGCGTGTTATTGACCAGAACATGAATTGCGCGCGAGAAGCCTTCCATCCGCCGAACATTCGCCTGCTGCACCATCACAAATTTGCGCGCCGTCACGAGATCGAAAAATGCTCCTGCCGTTGCCGACTCGACATTGAGCTTCGTCAAATCCGTTCCATGCCGCGCCGATTCGTAACCGTAACGCGCGACTCCTACCTGCGCATGTCGAGCGCCAAAGTCAAAAGGCTGCCAGGAGAAGAGGACGCCTGTGAGCGTATTCCAATCGCTGTGGCCTGTAGTGCTTCGAGCAGGTTCAGTCGGTATGGGAACAACGGTCTGGCCAAGCGGCGTCAGATTTGCTTTATTCGTGGTCGCTCGGTTCAACTGCCATAACATGTCGGCCCGCGGAAGATAGGCCGCCTGGGCGACGCCAATCGCGTTCCTTGCTGCTTCTTGTTGTGCTTGTGCCGCAAGTATCGCGGGATACTTATCTGCGGCCCGCTGAATGGCCAGTTGTATTGTCAGAGGGCTGCCAAGCGCAGGCAGGCTGGCCGGCCCATTCTGGGGCCAGAGCGCCAATGGCGAAGACACGATGGCAATCGCAAGTGCTGTTTGGGCACTTCGTACCACAGAAGATTTCACGCGGAAGACCTCAAAAAGTAGTTAAGGGGAACTACTATTGAAATCCGATACTTTCATCCAATGCAATTTGGTGTCAATACATCCAATATTTATTTTGACGAATATTGTCGTTCGATGCTGACATGAAGCATGGTTTTTGAGGTTTTTCGATGCAGGATGAGCTGAAGCTCTCTTCTCCCTTCGCCCCGGACTTTGGTTCGCTAAGACGCTGGGCAGGGACTACAAACCCCGATTGGCGGAAGGGCCGATTACGTTCCGGGCATCCAGTCTGACCCGGCTGGGATCGGCATATCGGATTTCTTGCACCAGATAGAATCGCCAATTTCCAAATCCTCTATCGGGTGCTATGAAGGAAAGTGCATCACAGTCAAGACTCATAACGGACAGTGATATATCCATATAACTGCATCGGTACAGGCAGAAAGCACCGGCCTGCGAAGATAGCACGGCGGAAGAAGGTATACCATCCATGCCGTGGCACAGAATGCGTCGTATTTTCTTCGCTCCATAACCATCCGAATTTCTGTTCTACCATACATAGACTAGCTTCTGCCTCGGGAAGACGCGTCTATCTGAGAATGTTTGACCGTTCACAGATAGGCGTTCTTGAGATTTTCTCTCCTAACTCTTAAGCCGAACAGCGTTGCTCCTCCAGGATAAGTTGCACCTTCAGAGTTAACGGCAGACTCTCCACTCCCATCTTGGCGCGAGAGGTTCAAGAGCGACTCTGGCCAGAGGCGCCATAGCTTTGCCGGCAAATTTGGATGCAATCGGGTTAATTTGGTGTTATTGCATGGCGCGATGGTCACAAAGTTGATCCGCGAGACACTGTAACTTATGTGCAGATAGATAATCTTTTATATTTTCCTTAATTTCTGAGCGCAATTTTCAAGGTTGTGCGTCTATTCTGTAACGAAAGCATGGATACAGTTTGCGGCGAGCCGAGACTTGCTCAGGCGCTGGGGCGTGTGCATCGCATTTCCAGTCTGATGGATCTGCGCAGATGTCCTTTGCCTCATGGCTTCTGTGAGTAACTGCTCAACGCATGCCTATCAACAGGATCGTGCCAGCATGAATCGAACGGAATCAGAGCCGTCCGTCGTGAAGGGTATTCAGCCCCGTTCAGCCACCTTGCGCCTTTGGAAGTGGAGGCAGGGAAGAGTCCGCTGGGCACTTGTGGGCCTGCTGGTGGTGGTGTGCGTGTCGCTCGTTCTCCTAGGTCGCCATCATCGGCCTCAAAGCACCATGGTAGCGGTTGCGACATCCGACACCGGCGGGATCATACTGCGCTTGAAAGGGACTACGGCCGCGGTCCTTTCGCGCTCTGTGCAGGCGCCGCGATTGGCGGGCCAGCAGGTATCTACCCTGACCATTACCAAACTGGTTCCCTCAGGAAGTCAAGTCAAGAAAGGTGACCTGCTGGTTGAGTTTGATCGCCAGGACCAGTTGCGGGATGCAATTGACAAGCAGGCGCAAGCTGTCGATCTTGCCCAGCAGGTGCTGCAGGCTCAGGCCAAGGAAGAGGCTGCAAGAGCGAAGGACAAAACGGAGATTGTGCAGGCTGAAAATGCCGTCAGCAAAGCGAAGCTTGAAATGAAGAAGATTGAGTTGCTCTCCAGAATCGATGCGGAAAAGGCGCAGGAGACTCTGGATGAAGCCATCGCAACGCTGGCCCAACTGAAGAACACCTTCGAACTCAAACGCAAGGCGGCACTAGCGTCGATCCGCATTCTCGAAATCCAGCGTGATCGCATTCATGAAACCATGCTGCATGCGCAGGCCAATGCCGCGCTGATGCAGGTGCGTTCTCCCATTGACGGCATCGTGGTCTACAACACCATCTGGAAGATGGGCAATATGGGAGAGGTTCAGGAAGGTGATCAGGTGCGCCCTGGTATCCCTTTCATGCAGGTCGTTGATCCGGCACGCATGGAGGTTCGCGTGCTTGTCAACCAGCAGGATCTGCACTATCTGCATGCGGGACAAAAAGCATGCATACGTCTCGACGCCTACACCGACCTAAGTTTTGGAGCACTGCTGGACTCTATCGATCCGATGGGCGAAAACGGCGACTTCTCTGCAAAGATACGCACCTTTCAGGCTGTGTTTTCGGTTCAGGGTAACGATCCTCGCCTGATGCCCGATCTTTCCGCAGCCGTCGATATTGATCGTGATTCCGGAAACGGAGGTCAAAGCCGATGATGCACCTCCCCATCGCTGTGCACAGGTATCGCTTCTGGATCATGGGCGCGACAGGAATTCTTGCAGTCGCTGCGGGGTGGGCACTTCTCGCGCATGGCGGCAAAGCAAATCCTAACGAAACTTTCATTGTGCAACGTGGCGAATTCCTCGATGTTCTGCAATTCCGCGGTGAAATCAAGGCGATGAAAGCCGTGTCCATCTCGGCCCCCGGCAATGCAGGCGATCTACAGATTGTGCGCATTGCCGCCGATGGAAGCAAAGTTAGCGCCGGCGACGTGGTGGTGGAGTTCGATGCCTCGCGCACACAACAGTCACTCGCACAAGGGCGTTCAACGCTGAAGTCGGCGCAAGCTGAAATCGATCAGATGCGCGCCCAGGGGCAACTGACAGAAGAGACCGATACGACGGCGCTTACAAAGGCCGGCTACGACGTCACTGTGGCCCAGCTCGACGCGAGCAAAGGCGAGATCCTTTCTGCGATTGAAGGCGCTGAGGCTAGGCTGAAGGTGGTCGACAGTGAGCAGGCGCAGCGCCAGGCTGAGGTTCAACTCGGATCTGACAAGAAGCTGAATACCGCAATTCTAACCGGCAAGCGGCAGGCCAGCAACAAGGCGCGCTACGATGAGCAGCGATTGGAACACGCACTGAATTCAATGACCGTGAAGGCTCCAATGGACGGAGTCATCAGCCTCACTCCTGTCTGGCACAATGGCTCGGTTGGTCCCTTTAAGGCGGGGGATCGTACGTGGTCGGGCGCGCCGATTGCGGAGCTTCCCGATGCCAAGTCACTGCGCGTTGCAGCGCGCGTGGATGAGACAGAACGTGGAGGCCTATCTGTAGGCCAGCAGGTCACGCTGCAGATGGACGCCATCTCAGACCGCCAGTTCACCGGTCACATTGAACATATTGGAACCATCGCATCGACGGACTTTTCAGGCGGATGGCCCTTCCCACGCAATTTCGATCTGCAAATTACTTTTGATCAGACTGACTCACGCATCAAGCCAGGTATGACGGCACAGATTACCGTTATTCTCAATCGCGTCCCAAATGCAATCAGTGTTCCTGCGCAGGCCATCTTCACGCGATCCGGCCGGATGGTGGTCTACGTGTGGAAGGGAAAACACTACGAAGAGCGCTTGATTCAGGTTGAAAAACGCAGTCGCGACCGGGCCCTGATCTCCAGCGGCCTTGCGCCTGGGGAATGCGTGGCTTTAAAGGAACCAAAGTAAGAGAGACAGAAGCTCATGACTAAACGGCGTCGGTTCTTGCTGATGATCTCCGCACTTGTGATTCTCATAGGGAGCGGCGGTTATTCTTTTTCGAAGCATCTGCACCGCAGCACGCCCAAAGACGAAATCCCGGTTGCTATGGTCCAGCGCGGCACACTCAATCTGAACGTGTATGCAAACGGCGAATTGAGCGCACGCCAGGAACAGATGCTCGCCGCGCCATCGATTGGCGGAGACTCGCTGCAACTAACCTATCTTGTCAATTCAGGCGTTGCAGTGCATAAGGGCGACACCGTCTTCGAATTTGATCCCAGCGAACAACACTATAAGTTCGAGCAGAATCGCTCAGAGCTGCGGCAGGCCGAACAGCAAATCACCAAAGCCAAGGCGGACGCCGAGGTCCTTGCCGCACAGGACAAGGTTGCATTGCTCAAAGCGCGCTATGATGTGCGCCGCTCGGAACTTGATGTACAGAAGAACGAGCTGCTCAGCAAGATTGATGGGAACAAGAACGAGCTAGCGCTGCAGCAGGCTCGCCGCGTTCTGGCGGAGCTCGAGAAAGACCAGAAATCGCATCAAGATTCTGGACAAGCTTCCATCTATCTTGCTCAGGAGAAGGCCAACAAGGCTCGCATCATTATGGAGCAGGCGCAGCAGAACCTGGACAAAATGAAAGTCGTCGCGCCGATCGACGGCATTGCCTCCATCCAAAAGAATGAGAACGCATCTGGCGGCATCTACTTCACTGGTATGAGCCTGCCTTACTACCACTCTGGCGACCAGGTTCAAGCAGGCAGCCCACTCGTAAAGATCGTTAACCCTACTGACATGGAACTGAAATGCAAGGTCAATGAACACGACCGAGGCAATATTCGCGTTGATGCACCGGTTGAAATCGAGTTCGATGCGATCCCGGGAACGACCTTCCATGGCGTGGTAACTGGAGTTGCCGAGCATTCCAGACGCAGATACTTTGCCAGCAGCGATGCTGGAGCCTTTGAGGCACGTGTCGCACTGCGCGATCATGATCCGCGCCTTCGTGCCGGATTCACTGCCAATGTTGTGTTCATTGGCAGCGATCGGCAAAACATGCTTCTTATGCCACGTCAGGCTCTGTTCCGGAAGGATGGCAAGCGCATCGTCTTTGTCAAAGGTCCAAATGGCTACGAGCAACGCGAAGTGAAAGTTCTGGAGGAGAGTGAGAGCCGCGCCGCTGTTGAGGGGGTGTCTGTGGGAACGATTGTGGCCATGATTGACCCCACCGCACCGCGCAAAACAAGTGGCGGACCTGCCAGCACCCCGGGAGGCGCCCTGTGAGCACAATACTTCAGTCCACACAGGAGTCTGTCCTCCATCGTTACGGACAGCAGTGGATGCGTGACGCGCAACTCGGCGCGCATAATTTAATGCTGCATGGCTTACGGACTCTGCTCACCATGCTGGGCATGATCTTCGGCGTTGCCGCGGTAGTTGCGATGCTCTCTATCGGAGCCGGTGCGCGCCAGAAAGTTATGGCCTTGATTGAGCAGATGGGCGTGCACAATTTGATTGTGGAGGCCAAGGAAACGGTTGAGTGGCAGGCACATGAGAAGATTCGCAAAATCTCTCCAGGACTTACACTCTCCGATTATCGTGTCCTTGAAGCTGACTTGCAGGGGCTTGCAGCTTCCACGCCACGCAAGCGCTTTGTGCCCAACAAGACGATTCCAAAGTCGCAGCGCGATATGCCCGTGGTTCTCGGCGTGCGGCCGAACTACCAACAGATTTCTGGTCTGCATTTAGTGGAAGGCCGCTTCTTCACGCAGCAGGAAGAAGATCTTGGTGCCCCGGTATGTGCTCTGGGCGCCGCGGCAAAATGGAATCTCTTTGGCTCCTCGACCGCGATGAATCAGTATGTCAAGGTCAACGAGCAGTGGTTTCGTGTAATTGGCATCGTAAGCCCTCAGCTCAGTGCGCAGAGCGACGTTGCCGGTGTTCCCAGCGCCGACGTGAACAACAATATTTACGTTCCTCTCAAAGCGTCGATGTACCGTCTGGAAGATAGCTATAGTGATGCGCGCGATGAAATTGATGGCATCTACCTGAGCTTCAATGACGCGGCCAATCTCAACGAGCAGGCACAGATTGTGCGCGCCGTACTCGAGTCTTCGCATCACGGAGCGGACGATTACAGTGTGATTGTACCTGCAGAGCTGCTGGCCGAGCAGAAGCGAACCGAGCAACTGTTCAACACCGTCATGGTTGCCATCGCATCCATTTCACTGCTTGTCGGTGGCATCGGCATCATGAACATCATGCTCGCCAGCATTCTCGAACGCACGCGTGAAATCGGGCTGCGGCGAGCCGTGGGTGCGCGTCAGATGGATATCATCCGGCAGTTTGTTGTTGAAGCCATCATGATCTCGTTCGTGGGCGGTACTATCGGCGTCGCCTTTGGCTTTGTGATTTCTAGGCTGATCGCATGGCTCGCTGGCTGGTCGACGGTTGTTACCTTCAGTTCCATCGCTCTGGCCTTCCTGGTCTCCATTTCAGTCGGTTTAGTCTTCGGTATTTATCCCGCCACCAAAGCTGCACGTCTCGATCCCGTGGAGGCCATTCGCTATGAATAGCAGGCCGTCCATCGAACTGTTGAGGTCACTCGTCATGCCTCGTTTCGCTCTTACAGTCCTCGCACTGTCTTCAGTTCTTGTTTTGCAGGCCAGCGCACAGAATAGCGCTTCCCCGGTAAAGGAAGAGGAAAGCTTCTCGCACTTTCTTACAGCGCGCGTGAAAGCAAAAAGTCTCCCTGCAAACGAGCGGATGAAACAGTACGTGGCGGACGGGAAGCTGCGCCTGAGTCTGCAAGAAGCTGTATTGCTGACGCTCGAGAACAATAGCGATATTCAGATTCAGGAGATGGCGATCGAAACGCAGAAGTTCAGCCTCCTCAGCGCTCATCAGATCTTCGATCCTCTGGTGACCAGCAGTTTGAACATCACTCGTTACTCTTCGCCAACTTACACGCAACTGCAGGGCGTTGGTGGAACCACGGTTGCCAATGCACTCACTCAGACGGGGGAGGTTGGCATTCAGCAGTTTCTTGCCACTGGAACAACACTTTCCGCAAGCCTGAGTAGCACAAAGTCTTCTACCAATAGTTCCTATTACCTCTTCAATCCGTACTACTCTTCTACGCTGAGTTTGAACGTGACGCAGCCGTTGTTGCGCAAGGCCGGCATCTTTGCCAATACCGCCTCGCTGGTGATTGCACGACGCTCGTTACAGCAGTCGCGCGCAACCTTTGAGGCTGAAGTCAATGACGCCATCTTGCAGGTGGTGCAGCAATACTGGAACGCGGTTGAAGCGCGCAGTTCGCTCGATGTGCAAACCAAGTCTCTGGAACTTGCAGAGGTAAGTTATCAGCGCGATAAGCATGCGCTCGAACTCGGTGCGCTTCCCCCGCTCGACATCTATCGCTCAGAGTCTGAAGTTGCCACGCGCAAGCTGCAGGTCATCGAGGCCAGACATACGCTGGAGAAGGCCGAAGAGGCGCTTCGGCTCACACTGGGCCCCAATCAGGACCCAATCTTCAGCAAGATTGAAATTAACCTGACCGAAACCCCAAAACCATCTGGCGAACTCGTCAACGTCGATCCCGAACAGGCTCTGAGCGATGCGCTTGTGCACCGTCCGGAACTGGATGCCGCGCGTGCGGCATTGGCCAATGATGAAACCAGTGTCCGCTTGGCACGCAGCCTCGCTAAACCAGATCTTTCTTTCACCGGATTCTATCAGGCAAGCGGAATCGGCGCGAATCCTTCAGCATTTGGGGCGTCCATGTCACAAGCTTTTGGTTTCGGAGCGCCCGGCTATGGCGGCCAACTGAGCCTGAGCCTGCCTGTGCGCAATCGAGCTGCTCTGGCGCGAATTGGAACTGCCATGGTTACCCAAACGCAGGACCGCTACACCGACCGCAAGCTGCACGAGACGATTACCCGCGAAGTGAAGAATGCGCTGCATCAACTTGACATCGCCAAGCTGGAACTCTCCGCTGGCGCAGCATCCGTAGACCTGGCACAGAAGACACTTGCTGCCGATCAACGCAAGTTTGAACTCGGCGCAGAGACAAACTACTTTGTTCTTGATGCGCAGTCTCGTTTGGCGCAAGCTGAGCTGAGTCTGCTGGATGCGCAGATCAATTACCAGATCGCACGCGCGTCCGTGGAGCATGCTACGGGCAATCTACTAGCCCCCTACCGTGTGCAAATTCGAGAGAACCAATAGCGTCACGTCAGTGGAGCAGAAGTGCCGTTGCAGAAGAGACGGTTGTGCCAGGCGTAAGTGGCGCGTCTGTAGCGCAGCGTCAGTCGGCAGGCAGGTCTTGTAGAGAATATCGAAGTGACTTTTCACAGCCCTAAAGTCATGATCATTTCCTCGGGTAGCTCTTCAAAGTAGAGTTCTGCTTTTGCTGCGAGCCAGCGGTTGATTGTCCACAGGGTGATGCAACTCGCCGCCATTCCCGCAGCAAGCCACAGGAAGTGAAGCGGATGATGCAGTGCCTCTACTTCAACAGGAAGCAGAAACGCTAGCAGGAGAGTCAGTCCGCCGAAGGTTGCCCAGAATGTAAATTGAAAGTTGGCGCTTCCTGGTAGGAGTGAACAGGTGAAAGGAACCTTTGCGAAACCTGCAAGACTTGCGTCCACCATGAATATGCCCAAGAGCGTGAGGAGCACCAGGTGACCTGCGACAAGCGTGAGGGGTCGATAGGTGAGTCCCATGGCCGCTGTAACGAGCAGCACAGGGAGTACGGAAAGCAGCAAGAGGGTGCGTCTAACTGCGGTGATGTAGCGGGCGGAAGGTCTTAGCTGTGTGGTGCGCAGAATCCAATTGGCAGTTAGGGAGATCGGTAGTGCGAAGATGTTGCGAAAGCCCATCACGACAAAAACCATCATCACCGTGCTGGTGATCGGGAGCTCGATGCTGAAGTTGCGCAGGCCAGGAGCAATAAGTGCCCGGTGGAGCGCCGCGAGCCAGACCGCAAAAGCAATCGAAAGATAGAAAGCAAGAATGATGCGGTGCTGGCGGCTACGCGTCAAGGTGCGCCAGCAGAACGCGAGAAGCGTGCCCGTCAAGCTGCTACCGAGCGGTATCCTCCAGTTGTAAGCCTTTCTTGATGGGATCAATTCCGGCTGTTCTACGATCTTCCTCATGGTGTAGCTATAGCAAATGAGCAGGGAGGCAAGCGCGCCCGCAAGTGATGCACCCAGAGCCAGCCAGCCGCGCCATGCCAGCCACTGCATGTCCGCAGGCAATGATCCATTCAATTGATTGAGCATTGCGAAGAACCAATAGCTGGGAGTCAGGCCAACGAGTTGGAGATTATCGACTGCTACCATGGAGGCGTGTGTCGGTAGTGTAGGCAGAAGAAAGTAGGCGCTGAGCACTGTGGCGTATGCTCCCAGTTGCAGCAGACCGGAAAGTCGTATATATAACCTGCGCGGCAGAAGCGCTGCGCCCACTCCCTGTATGGCCAGCAGTGTGCAGAGTAGGAAGAGACTGCAGGCGATCATCGTGAACCAATAGCTGAAAAAGAACCGAGGCCAGTTCGATGTGCGTGCAAAGACCAACGCGATGATCGGGCTCGAGGCTCCATTCAGCAGTAGAATCGCCAATCCTATCGGCGCCGCGGTGGCTGCGAGCTTGGCAAAGAGGATCGTGCGCGGGCGAATCGGCAGGGGGCCTAGGATAAGCGCATCGCGACGATCTGGAAACTGGCCGTCCCACGTGAGCACCGCAATCAGGCCCACGATGAGCATCATGGTTAGAATATGCGATTGCTCAAACTTCCAAGCCTCAGAGAGTGGCGGAGGAAAGACGAGATTGCCCAATGCCTGCATCAGACTGATCATGAGCAGCACACCGGCGAACTGTCCAATGTATTGCTCCACATCGGCTTCGATAGAGAGCGCTTCCAGATCGATGATGCGCAGCAGAAATTGCTTCCACAGTACATGGAAATGCCGCGATACGCGGGCCATGGCATTGGACATGAGGCGCAGCGCCCAACGGGCTTCAAGTTTAGCCATGGATCAACTCCGCAATCTGCCGGGCAGTTTCTTCTGTATCCTGCTCGACTGCTAATTGGGCAAAGACACCTTCGAGGCTCGATTGGGCAGCAAGTGTGCGTAGATTGTCGATTGTGTCGTCCGCTGCCAGACGGCCGCGATGCAAAATCACGATGCGCGCGGCGATGCGCTCGACAGTGTCCAGTTCGTGAGAACTAAAGAGCACCACCTTGCCTGCCGCGGCCAGCCTCTGGATCAGACTACGCAGGACCAAGGCCGAAGCTACGTCGAGTCCGGAGAAAGGCTCATCCAGCAGCACGAGCTGCGGATTATGCAGAAGGGCGGCTATCAGCAGAATCTTCTGGCGCATTCCCTTCGAGTAGCCGGCAATGCCTGCATGACGGTCTGTGTAAAGACCCAGAAGTTCGAGCAGTGCCTCCGTGCGTTGGCGAGTTTGCCGCTCAGGTAAATCGCGCAATTGCGCCACCATCGTTAGATATTCCAAACCGGTTAGATGCGTATAGAGATAAGGCTCTTCCGGAACATAGCCGAGCTGGCGCTTGTACGCGGTCCAATCTTCCGCAACCTCTCGTCCTTCGAAGAGAATCTCTCCGCTGGTGCGGGTAATCAGTCCGGTGATCATCTTCATCGTCGTGGACTTTCCGCTGCCATTTGGTCCCAGGTAGCCAGTCACTTCGCCGGGCCGGGCGCAAAAGCTTATACCGTTCACGGCGGGGATGCCAGCGAAATGCTTGGCCAGATTGCGGAGTTCGAGCATGTTGTCTCCTTCTGCAGCATGAGTAAAAAAGCGTGGTGCTGGTATGGTGCGAACTGCGGCAAGCTGGCGGTAAAGCGATCAGTCTCTCCAAACAGCTCGGTCCCATCCGATTTGTCCATGCCATGGTCTGCGCCCTGCGCACCTGTGAGATGGAGAATTCTCTGCCGGAAAGATTCTGGTCCAGATCCTGTTCCATCAAGGCGTTGAGTTTTGGCGGGTTACGCACTTCGTCCGCATGGCTTGCAACTGAAATCAATTCGAACAGCAGGGAGTTGCGTGGCGTTGACCCGCAAACGCAGGCGGAACGCATACCTCGGCGAGCATTGCGGCGCGTCAGGTGGGTCATGTTCTGTCAGCGCCAACACCGCGGCCGCCGCCAGCAAAGCCAGGGCAAGTATGCGCAAGGACGCTGTCATGAGCACCTCCAGTCATACCCTATGTAGCAATCTGCATTACAGCTTGTCAAGTAGAAATCTACATAGGTATACTTCCGTCCATGGTTGCTGAACGTAAACTCTCGCACACCGCTGCACTCATCCTCCACGCGATTGACGTGGGCTATGTCTATGGATTCAGCGTGATGGAGACGACAGGGCTACCAAGTGGAACCGTATATCCTGCC
>Ga0207834_1000307_pt1 | contig 17538 bp, 9 predicted proteins | sample LuqExpMetagenom5_FD_187763 | JGI IMG/M metagenome (GOLD analysis project Ga0207834, IMG submission 187763) | Tropical forest soil microbial communities from Luquillo Experimental Forest, Puerto Rico - Sample 5 (SPAdes) | ecosystem: Environmental > Terrestrial > Soil > Tropical forest ...
CGGACGCAATCGGTTGTTTCGGTACGTCCGGGTTTTGAGTCTGCATTCGCTGCGTCGTTCAGGATCTCGCCAGCATGCCACGGACCGACAAATCGCAAGCATCTGGTAAGCGGCAGCCCAACCAGGAGACCCCGTCGCCACAGCGCGTCGTCAGCCTCAAGCAGTTGGCGGCGCATCTGGGCCTGAATCCCGCAACCGTTTCCGTTGTGCTCAATGAGGTGCCGGGCCGTTCCATTCCCCAAGCCACTCGCGACCGCATCAAGGCCGCGGCTCGCGAGCTCAACTACCAGCCCAATCTTCTGGCTCGCTCGTTGCGTAGCCGCCGCACCCTCACCATTGGCATCCTGGTCCCAGAACTCGGAGACGGTTACCATACCCAGGTGATGAGTGGCATTGGCGATCAGCTCATCAAGGCTGGCTACTTCTACTTCACCGCGCATCATCGCCATCAGCGGCCTCTGGTGGAGAATTACACGCGCATGCTGATTGGTCGCGGGGCGCAGGGCATTATCGCTATCGACACTCTCCTGGAGCACTCGTTGCCGGTTCCGGTTGTGGCTGTCGCAGGACATCGCCACGTGGAAGGCGTCACCAACGTGATGCTCGATCATGCGCGTGCCGCGGAGCTGGTGCTGACGCATCTGCACGCGCTCGGCCACCGTCGGATTGCTTTCATGCGCGGCCAGCCCTTTAGCTCCGACTCCGATGATCGCTTCCGCCATCTGGAAGTAACGGCGGCCAAGCTGGGGCTGGAGATCGATCCGGATCTGGTCGTTCATCTGGATCGCGACACCAGTTCACCCGAACTCGGCTATCCCGTGGTGCAGAAGCTTCTGGGCACCGGCAAAAACTTCACCGCCATTGTCGCCTTCAATGACATCTCGGCCATTGGCGCCATCCGCGCGTTGCGCGATATGAATCTCTCCGTGCCGGAAGATGTTTCCGTCATCGGCTTTGACGATATTCGCGCAGCCTCCTTTGTGACGCCGCGGTTGACCACCATCAATCAGTCACTGGAGGAGATTGGCCGCATTGCCACCCAGAGCCTGCTGAATCGCATCCACCAGACCGAGCTGCCCGCCGATGAAATCATGGTGCTGCCGGAGCTGGTGATGCGCGAATCTACCGGCCCGGTGAAGAAGGGCTGAGCTCGCGTCGCTCTTCCGTGGTTTGCCTCAGAATTTTTCTCCTTGCGATGAATGCCGTAGGCATTGTTTAGAGTCTCCCATAGGGGATCCGTAAACCTCTCGCCTTTAGGCGACGGAAGGGGTCTTGGCCAGTCATCCAATTTTCCGATGGTGATGTCTGCCAGCGAAAGATTCTGCAAGACGTTGAGGCCCCGGAGGGGCCTGTCGAAAATAGCCCAGGGCGGCAGCCCTGGGTTGGAGAGCCCATTCATGCATGCGCCCTGTAGGGGCGCTGCGAAAAAAGCGGATTTGTCTCGGGACGCGTTTTTCCTGAATCGGCCGCATGGCCGATCGATCCGGCTTCAGCCGTAACTCGAAGCCACCGGCTAACAGCCGGTGGTCGTTCACGGGAAAATGCACTCTGCTGCGGGTTTGATGCGAGCCTGGCATTTCAAAAAGGCTATCGGTCGCAGGATGCGGGATGCGTTTGTCCTGATGCCTCGCCGCGCGGCATGCTCCCGCGGGCATGGCCTCCGGTATACTCAGAGCGGAAGAGCCAGAGACATCACTCCCATGCGTGCCCGCCTTCAAGAAGCCATTGCGCTATTGCGCAACGACGATCCCGAACAGATCGGCCGTGCTCTTGCGCTGCTGCAGGGCACCGTTTTTGCCTTCAGCATGAAGGTCTGTGGACACCATGAAGATGCCGAGGACACCATGCAGGAGGTGCTTCTGCGCTCGGTGCCGCATCTGCGCAAAATCACCGATCCGCGCGCCATGGCGGTCTGGCTTTACAAGGTGACGCGTAACCGCTGCTGGCGTTCGCGCCGCAAACCGTCGCTGTCTCCCTCCGTTACGCTCTCGCTCGACGAGCTCATGCCCGATCATGAGGAATTGCAGCAGTTGTTGCAGGATCGCGCGCCCTCACCGGAACAACAGGTGGCGGATGGCCAGCAGGCCCGGTTACTGCACGAGGCCGTGTTGCAATTGCCGCCCATGTACAGAATTGTGCTGGTTCTGCATGACATGGAGGAACTCGATACGGACGTGGTGGCCGGGATCCTTGATCTGCAGCCGGGAACCGTTCGGGTAAGACTTCATCGTGCCCGGCTGGCTTTGCGTCGGATCATGGCGCAGCAGGTCTCCGCTCCTGCGGCATCTGGGCCTACGGACCACAAGACCGGATCATGGCGCAAGACGGAAGCGGAGAAGAAGCCTAAGCGCGATCCCAAGTGCTGCGCCATCTTTGCCAATCTCACGGAGTATCTGGATGGCCGCCTTCCGGCTCCGGCTTGCGAAGAGATCAAGGCCCACATGGAAGCCTGCCCGCCGTGCATGGCCTTCTTGAACGATCTCAGTGCCGCCATTGATCGCTGCCGCGTCTTCCAGGACCCCGAACAGCAACAGGTACAAATGCGTCTGGGCTCCCTGCTGGCCGCTGAATATACGCGCATGGCCGGCCAATCCGCCGCCATCGACCGCGCCAACTGATCGAAAAAGCCGCTTCGCATGTTGGGGAAAGCCCACGCGTTCTGAAGAACACGCCCTCGCAGACAGTAGTGTGAAGGTCGGATGGGCTTGTCCCGATCTCAGTGCAGATTCGGATAGATGCGGTAGGCTACCAACTCTCCGCGGAGTGAGGTCCCGTTCAAGCGCGCAACCCGGAGCAGTACCTCAAAGTAGGGGTACTCTTCGGCGTGCATCGCGCTCTTGAAGCGCGCCATGGAATCCTCGGAGGAGAGAAATTCGGCTGCGGCGGCCGTGGCGTCGGAGTCCAGACCAGCCAGAATCAGCACATGGCCCGTGCGGCTGGGATTGGGCAGATAGGCAACCACGGAATATGTGGCAAACGTATCGGTGCTGCCGGAGACCTCATTGGCAACATAGGTTGCCTGCTCGTTGGCCTTCGGAGTGCGATTGCGGATAAAGCCGGTCCGTTTGGACGCGTAATCATAGTCCACAACAAAGTTCAGTTGCTTGTCGAAGATCTGGTTCCAGGGGTTCGACTTCTGACCGCCTACCAGTATGACGTTGTTGCGCTTGATCTCATCCGCCGTGTACAGCCGGGTTAAAACCATCGACCGGGCGTAGTTGAGCGGGAACTGTCCTTGAATCTGCTGGGCCGCGCGGATGGCTCCGAAGGTGACCAGGTTGTGATTCATCAGTTCGTTGACGTCGGCCTTCCGGTCCTCGCTCAAGGGCAGCATGGGAATCCGCCGTATAAAGTCCCGGTTTACATAGTCATACAGGTTGACTGAGCTGCCGGTCACGTCCTGGTACATGCTCAGCGCGTCGTCCGGCATCACAATATCAGTCTGCAGACCGGTATTCAGATACTGCTTCCAGAAGGCCGCCACGGCCGGCTTGCCGCTCCACGGCTCGATGACCTTCTGCATGGCCCGGTTTTGCTGGAACAGATAGAGAGCTACGCAAGCCAGAATCAGTGTGGCCGCGGGCCAGAGAAGCGAGGCCGGTCTGCGGGAGCCGCTTTCCTGCTCAGCCGTTGGTGGCTGGGCTTCGCGAAGGGACTCGCCCCCCGCAATCGGCGTGTCGGCTGCTGTCCGGTAGTGGAAAACCGGGGTATAACCGCCGCGAGGAATCTCCACCAGCAGGGGTTCATGCACCCCAACCGTCTCAAAATAGGCTCCAATACGCCGCCGGAGTTCGGTGGCGTTCACGCGGACAATATTGTCCTGGCTCCGGTCGTAGTCAGCCGGCCGGCCAAAGACCTTGGCGCCAATCTCCTGTTCGTGGACCTCGGTGGCGTTGGGCTTTAGCGATTGCTTGCCGACATAGAGCAGAAAATCTCTCAAACGGGCAGAGCGGCTGAACTGCTCGCTGGAGGCAATGCGCTGCAGCAGGGCCCACCGCTCTTCGGCGCTAGGGCCGATTGAGGTCGAGTCTTCGGGTTTCAGGGTGGAGCTGGGGTGGGAGGTTGTCATCAGGCGTTACCGTGCACGCAGGACAGTCTATCACTGAATCAATACGCCACGGAATGCAAAATCGCCCCTCAAACAGGTGGGGAGAGTTTCTCTTAACAGGTTAAATGTAGGTGTCGATACGTCATCGTATCTTTTTGAAAAATAATAATATTAACCTCTGTAGGTAGGGAAAGGAGTGATATTTTTCCGGGTAAACCAATTTTTGCCTTCCGGTAAATTAACTTGCCCACTGTCTTCACGCGTAAAGAGAATCCGCTTCGTGTTTGCGTGAAGTATCTCCCGGGGAATCCCTTGGAGGCCAACCCGCAAATCCCGACATGCTCCACCTGTGACGGCGCAAGCCGTGTTCTGCAGAAAGCGATTTCTGAAGGGGCAGAGGAGGATGGCGGTCTATGCCGGACCCGCAGTCAGGAGCCCGGCTTGCTATGAGCTCGTGCAGAAATGCACATTGCTTCGGAGGTAAGAATGGTGACGTTGAATCGACCTATGCCATCGGCGGCGAGAACCTGGATCTTCAGGCTCCTCCCGGTTGCACTGCTCGTTCTGTTTTCCTCAAACCTGTTTGCACAACAATATCTGGCCACCATCTCCGGTACAGTCACCGACAGTACTGGAGCGGTTGTGCCCAATGTGACGGTGACGGCTGAGAACGCCGATACCCACTTCAAGACCACGGCGACCACCAATGCGACCGGCACCTATACGGTTCCGTTCCTTACCCCGGGCACCTACTCGGTTCTGGTCAAGGCCAAGGGCTTCCGCCCTGCGCAGACGACAGACGTGGTGTTGCACGCCTCTGATAAGGCGATTGTCGATCTTGCGCTCAAGGTCGGCTCCGAGGCGGAGAGCGTCGAGGTAACGGCTGATCTCCAGGTTCTGGATTCCGGTTCGGCCTCGCTCGGTCAGGTCCTGGATAAGGAAGAGATCGTCAACCTGCCTAACATTGGCCGTAATCCCTACGTGGAAGCGACCCTGGCGGCTGGTACGTATTCTGGCAACATGGTTACCGGCTCCCAGAGCCAGTACAACAACCCTTATAGCGGTACCGCCTCGCAGATGCAGATTGGCGGCATCGGCAACGCGCACCGCTTGGAACTGAACGGTATGCCGAATGACGCTCCCGAGCGTTTGTCGGCTGTCACCTACACCAACTTTGTGCCCTCGCCTGAAGCGGTGCAGGAAGTTAACATGCAGACGATGTTGGTGGACGCGCAGTACGGACACTCCGATGGCGCGGTCATCAACACCATCATCCGTACCGGCCAGAATAAGCTCCACGGCGCGGCGTACTACATCCTGCAGAACACCGACATGAACGCCAACACCAGCCAGCGCAAGCAGTCCAGTGTCCAGGCCACCAAGGGGCAGCCCTCTGTGGACCGTTGGCAGCAGCCTGGCTTTGTGGTGGATGGTCCCATCTTCATTCCCAAGTTCTACAACGGTCACGATAAGAGCTTCTTTACCGTTGCTTACGAGCATGTTCAGACCAATACTCCGAACCCCTACTCGGGCTTCATGCCGACCGATGCCATGCGCGCCGGCGACTTCTCGTCTCTTTGCTCCGCGTTTAATTCCACGGGTCTTTGTACCTCTGGTATTCAGATCTACAAGCCGACTTCGGCCCTGAGCGGCAGCAATCGCACGGACTATTTCCCCAACAACAACATTGCCAGCGCCATTGATTCGGTTGCTGCTTCCATCGCCAAGTACTTTCCAAAGCCGAATACCACCGGTGGCGGCGTCAGCTACAACTATGTTTCGCAGGACGACACCATCAAGGATAAGTACTGGTCGTTCATCTCCCGTATTGACCACAAGCTGAACGCGTCGCAGACCCTTACCGGTCTATTCTTCCGCAGCGTCCGTAACCAGGAGTATCCGGTTCAGGGCTTCGGTATCAGCGGCAACGGTGTGGGCGGCCCCGGCTACTCGCACTTCCGCAATAACACGGGCGCCTCGATTGAGTGGATGTATACCATCAACCCGACCCTTGTGCTCGATAGCCGCATCGGCTATATCTATCACCCCTTCTCGCAGACCTACCACGGCGACAATTTTGGCCTGAGCACGCTCGGCTTCTCCAGTACGTTTACTTCGGCCGTACCGCGCCAGACCTTCCCCGGTATTTCGTTCAGCAATGGCATCAATAGCTATAGCTCAGCTACCGCTGGTGGTGGTACGTACTCCCAAGCCACGGCTGCTGCCTGGACGGAAGTCCTGACCAAGGTCATGGGCCGCCACACCGCTAAGGTGGGTTTCGAAGGCGACGAACTGCGCTACAACCTGAATGCACCGGCCTCCAACATCGGTACCTTCAATTTCACCCGCGGTTTCACGCAGAAGAACATCTCTACCAGCGACGCCAACTCGGGTGACCCTATGGCTTCGTTCCTACTGGGCGCCATCAACAGCGACACTGTCTCCTGGAACATTACGCCGGCTTTTGACCAGAAGTACCTCGGTTTCTTCCTGCACGACGACTGGCGTGTGAACAACAAGTTGACCCTCAACATGGGCATCCGTTGGGATTATGAGTCGCCCATGACCGAGCGTCATAACCAGATGAACGCGGGCTTCTGCTATACCTGCACGAACCCCCTGCAAGCTTCGGTCTCTGGCCTTACGCTGAACGGTGGACTCAAGTTCGTTGATTCCAACAATCGCATGGGCTACACCAAGCAGCTTAACAACTGGCAGCCGCGCTTTGGCGCTGCTTATCAGGTCAACAATAAGCTGGTCGCACGCGGCGGTTTCGGCATGATCTATCTGCCCACCTTCGATCACCCAGGCAACTCCGGCTTCAGCGCCACCACCGGATACACCTCGACCCTGAATGGCTCCACACCGGCCTATAGCTTTGCCAATCCTTATCCGAATGGCTTGGTCAAGCCGACCGGCTCCTCGCTTGGTCTTTCCACTTTCTTGGGCCAGGCTCTCTCGCCTGAGGATGTTAACCACCGTCAGCCCCGCATGTTCTTCGGTTCGTTCGGCGTGCAGTATCAACTGCCGCAGAATTCGGTGATCGAGGTCGTTTACGCGGCTAACGCCACCCGGCACATGCAAGTGTCCAGAAATATCAATCAGCTACAGCAGGCCAACTGGTCGCTGGGCACCTCGGAACTGGACTCCCTTGTGGCCAACCCGATGGCCGGTTTGATCTCGACCAACGGCAATCTGAACGGTTCCACCATCAACAAGTCGTACCTGCTGATTCCGTATCCGGAGTTTGGCGGCATCACCATGTACAACCGGCCGCTTGGCTTTACCAGCTACAACGCCATGCAGGTGACCCTGCGCAAGCGCTTTAGCCAGGGCTATAGCTTCCAGGTTCACTACACATGGTCCAAGCAGATGAATGCAACGACCTATTTGAATAGCGCCGACAACTGGGATCAGCTCTTCCGTCGTGAATCTTCGTCTCCGAACCGGCTCTGGAACATACTGGGCAGCTACGATGTTCCGACTCCGTTCCGCAACAACTACTGGAGCCGCTTCTGGCTGGGTGGCTGGTCGGTTCACACGGTTGTCCGTGGCCATAACGGTTCGCTCATCAGCTATCCTTCGGCTTCCGGACGTGTGGATATGATTGCTGGCGCCAACCTGCGTGGCGGCGGTAGCAACCGCAGCATGACTCACCAGTTCAACACCTGCTACATCGATTCCGATAACACGCTGAAGCAGGGCGGCGTTGCCGTCAGCTCGTGCGGTCTGGGCGATGGTTCGCCGGCGTGGAAGGTGCGCGCGGCTACCACCACCAAGACCTCTGGTTACCCGTTGACATTGGCCACCTACGACACTATCATCCCGGGCGTCCGCCAGATGGTTCTGCCCATTGCCGATGCCTCGTTGTTCAAGAAGTTTGTTCTGCGTGAGCGGTTCAACTTCGAGCTGCGTGGCGAATTCTTCAACATTGCCAACACCCCGAACTACGGAACGCCTGTCAACGGCCTCACTTCGAGCTCTGCCGGAACGCTGGCCTGGAGCCAGGGCAACGATCCCCGTATGGGCCAGGTTACGGCTCGTATCAACTTCTAACTCCGGGTTCTCTCGGATCTGCTGCGGACTTCCGGCTTATGCCGGAAGTCCGCACGTATCTCACATACTGGGTGAGTCGGGCGCTAGGCAGGGTGCGCACAGACCACACACCACATGGGTTTCATCAAGACGGAAAGACTGAGGTTCGCTGGTGCACCGATGCGCTTTGTTTGCCGGTAGGTTCGCGCTTTTATTTCTTTTCTGGGCCGGTGCGCTGGCGGCGATTGTTCCCGCGCAATCGATTCCTCCGGGCACTGAGCAACTGCGGTCCGGGTTCCTGAATCCTCCCACGGAAGCCAAGGCGCGCTGCTACTGGTGGTGGCTAAACGGCAACACTACGGCTGCAACCATCACACGCGATCTGGAAGGCATGAAGGCCAAGGGGATCGCTGGCGCCATTCTGGTGGATGCGGATGGTTCGGGCCAGCAGGGCAACGTGGAAGTGGCTGAAGGCCCCGCCATGGGCAGTCCCGAATGGCTCAAGCTGATGGTGCATGCGCTGGCTGAGGCCAAGCGGCTCAATCTCGAAATCAGTCTGAGTGTTGCCAGCCGTTGGGATGTGGGCATTCTTGGCGGGCAAACTGTTACGCCGGAAGATGCCATCAAGCAACTCACCTGGTCGCGGACGCAGGTTGCCGGTGGCGGTGAGCGCACGGTTCACGTTGCAGCTCCCCAGGCATTCAATGGTTTTTATCGCCCCATCGCAGTGTTGGCTTATCCACTGCATCACGGTGCACCTTTGCCGGGACGGCAGGGAAGCGACCGCGCTGCCATCCCCGATCTATTCTTCAAAACCGCTACTTTTGAAACCGGCTTCTCCGTGCCGCACGAAGAGAAGACGCTTCGTACCCGCGCTTCGCTGCCTGGCGAAGAAGATGCTCGCATGGACGAAGTGGTGGATTTGACTGCGCAGATGAATGCTCAGGGCGAACTGCGGTGGCAGTTTCCGGAAGGCAAGTGGGAAGTGCTGGCTGTGGGCTACACCAACACGCCCAAAAAGTTGATGGATTTTGGACGGCGACCGCATGGGTTGCCACTGGATCCGATGAGCCCCGTGGCCTTCGATCACTACTGGCAGCAGGCTGTCATGCCGCTGCTGGACGCTGCCAAGCCTTACATTGGCTCCAGCCTCCGTTATCTGGTGAGCGATAGTTGGGAGTCGGGCGGCACCAACTGGACAGCGAGCTTCCGCGAGGAGTTCCGACGTCGTCGTGGCTACGATCCTGTGCCTTATCTGCCCATCGTCAGCGGGCGCATTCTCGGCAATCGCGAGGTGAGCGATCATTTCCTGTTCGATCTGCGCCGCACCGTCGCCGATCTGATTACGGAAAATTGCTATGACCGCTTTGCCGAGCACGCTGCGCAACTGGGCCTCGGCACGCATGCTGAATCGGGCGGTCCACATGGCGCTCCCATTGACGCCCTGGCAACCTTCCGCAAGGCCTCCTTTCCCCAGACCGAATACTGGGCGGACTCGGGTTGGCACCGCGTGGCCGATGAGGAGCGCTATTTTGTGAAAGAGGCGTCCAGCGCCGCTCACATCTACGGCAAGACCTTTGTGGCCGCGGAAGGCCCCACCAGCATGCATCGCAATGCGTGGAGCGAGGCTTTGGCCAGCAATGTGCAGCCTGCCATTGACCGTGCTTATACCGAGGGACTCAATCGTCTGTTCTGGCATGAGTTCACGTCCTCGCCCGAGAAGTACGGCAAGCCGGGGCAGGAATATTTCGCCGGAACCCACCTGAATCCGAATGTTACCTGGTGGCCGCAGGCAGAGCCCTTCCTGCTCTCGGCCAACCGCGCGCAATTCCTGCTCCAGCAGGGACAGCCGGTCAGCGACCTGCTTTACTTCTATGGCAATCAGGTGCCGGGTTTTGTCCGCGTTAAAAACGACGACCCCGCGCGCGTTCTGCCGGGCTACGACTACGATGTAACCGGCGAGGATGCACTGCTCAGTCGCATGAGCCGCGATGGTGCCGGTCTGCTGACGCCTGAAGGCGTGCGCTATCGCGCCCTGGCTTTGCCGGCAAATGGCAAGCTCTCCATGGACGCGCTGAAGTGGGTGGAGAAGTTTGTTGTCGAGGGTGGAACGGTGATTGGCGCAAAGCCTTCCGCTCCGCTCGGCATCGTAGCCGCCGAGGCGCTGGCGGACTACATGCGCACCACAGATGCCATCTGGGCTGGATGCACGGCAGCCAGCCAAAAGGCTGCCTATGGCAAGGGAACTATCGTCTGCTCCAGCAACGCGCACAACGGGCTCGCGGCCCGGGGCGTATTGCCGGACTTCACCTATCAGACCGCTATCGCCGATCCGCGCCCGGTTGAAGATCCGGTGCTGGATTTCGTACACCGCACGGCAGCAGGCGCTGAAGTCTACTTTGTTCGTAACACCCGCGCCTCTGCGGTGCAGGCCACGCTTACCTTCCGCGTGGAGGGCCGCATGCCTGAGCTCTGGTCGCCAGAGGAAGGCTCCATGGCTCCGGTACAGCTCTATCGCACCACAGGCGATCATCGCACCGAGGTTCCGTTGTCGTTTCCCGCTTATGGTTCGGTCTTTGTCGTCTTCGCGCAGCCTGCCGGCAAACACCTTACCGGCTTGGAGCGTAACGGCGTGGCGGTTACCCCATCCATCCGCCAGGGCAGTGAGCTGTTCTACTCCGCCACCGGAATCCAAGTCACTGCGGAGGGCAGCTATGTGGCTACTGACTCGGCGGCCGTACAGCACACCCTCAAGGTTGTTCCAGATGCGGCTGCGGCGCGTTCCGCTGCCTGGACGCTCTCCTTCCCCTCCGGGTGGGGCGCGCCCAACTCGGTGCCCGTCAAGAGCTTCCGGTCCTGGAGCGAATCCACGCAGCCCGGAGTTCGCTACTTCTCCGGTACGGCAACCTATCGGTCCCAGATTAAGGTTACGGCTGTTCCGGGTGAGCTCTGGTTGCGCCTGGGCGATGTGCGCGAGATTGCTACCGTGCGCGTGAACGGAAAACCTGCCGGAACCATCTGGCGTGCGCCCTATGCGGTCCGCATCGATGCGCTCGTTACCCCCGGTGACAACACGGTGGAGATTGAAGTGGCCAATCTGTGGCCCAACCGTTTGATTGGCGATCTCCAGCCGGGCGTCACCAAACGCTATACACGAACCAACAACCGCGCGTACCGTGCCAATTCGCCGCTTCTGCCCTCTGGCATCCTCGCGCCGGTTACGGTTGCTCCGGCTGTCACGCTGGACTGGAGCAAATAGACTTCAGCCGCGCGGTTGCCGTTTAGCTCCCTCCAGAGGGTGATTCGGTGAGGCCACAATTTGCCCTCCTGATGCATTGGCATCAGGAGGGCAAATTGCTTCTGAGCGAGTTACCCACTCCGTCGTTTGAAAGCTGACCGGGTGGCAGTCGTTGCGGAATCCACGCCTATCGGTTTCCCGCAATGCGCAGCGTATTCGCCTCTGCCACCTATTCGGCATTCAGGGAAACGTAAGCTTCTGCGTTGTACCATCGATGGCATGAACTGGATTTTTTGGGCACTGCTCTCCGCATTGTTTGCCGCTGCTACTGCTTTGCTGGCCAAGCAGGGCGTCGCGCATGTCGATTCCAATCTGGCCACAGCCGTTCGCACCACGGTGGTTGTCCTCTTTGCCTGGGGAATTGCGCTGGCACTCGGCAAGCACCATGCCTTGCGCGAGCTCGACCGTCGCACCCTGATCTTCCTCTCGCTCTCCGGCCTTGCCACGGGGCTCTCCTGGATCTGTTACTTCCGCGCCTTGCAGCTTGGTCCCGCTTCGCGTGTGGCTCCGCTCGACAAGCTCTCTGTTCCTCTGGTGATGTTGTTCGCATGGCTATTGCTCGGTGAAAAGCTCTCGCCCATGGCGCTTGGCGGTGGTTTGTTGATCACGGCGGGCGCGGTTTTGATCGTGCTGGCCTGAACACTGACCGGCTATTCCGACCTTCGGCCTGTGCCTTTCGCGCCCTCATGTATCCTGAAGCCGCGTGCCCGGTATGTTGTTTTAATGCGGCATGCGTCCGTTTGTTTCGCGTGAGAGCCGCAGTGCAAGGAGGCCCAGGCCAGCATGTTTCATTCCGACAGAAGAGCCATTTTGAAAGTTCTTGGCATGGGTGCGGCCGCCGCCACGGCGGCGTCGCGTGGCGTAGCGCAGGCAGCAAGCAATGCTGCGGAGCGGGCCGGCCGCGAACGTTTACTGGCGTACTTTGCGCGCATCGCGCCGCAACTTCTGCGTCCGGCCGAAGGCGCTTTGCTGTATCCCAGCATTGCCCCAACCTTGCCCGGCAAGGCGTATTCCACCGAACTCTGGGATTGGGATACCTACTGGACCGTGCTGGGACTCTTCCGCATCGCGCGGCTCACAAAGGATGCCGCTCTGCAGGCAAAGATCTGCGAACATGCGCAGGGCAGTTTGCTGAACTTCCTTCACTACCAGTCGCCGGAGGGTCGCCTGCCCATCCAGGTGAACATTCGCAACTCCGATATGTTCGGTTCAGTGGATCACAAGCATGCGATCGCCAACCAGGCCAAACCGGTCTTCGGGCAGTTGGGGCTGCTGATCGCCAAAGAGTGCGGCAGTGTGGAATGGCTCCGGCCCAACTTCGATCACCTGCTCCGCTTCTACGCGTCATGGAATCGCACCAACCGCTCGGCTGTGGGCCTGATGGTGTGGTCCAACGACGTAGCTATCGGCAATGACAACGACCCCACTACGTTTGGGCGTCCGGATTATTCTTCCGCCAACCTGCTGTTGAACTGCCTGTTCTATCGCGATCTGCAGGCTGCTTCTGAATTGGCGGGCAAACTGGGGCGTGCCGCTGATCAACAGAAACTGGCCAGCGATGCGGCTACGCTCGGCAAGGCCATTCAGGATAACTGCTGGGACGCGCGCGACCGTTTCTTCTATACCGCCGACGTACAGTGTGTGGATCGCCGCGCCGAGCTGATTCCGAATGTGGAGCGGGGCATGGCCATGTCGTGGCATACCTTGCCGCTGCGCATTCAGGTCTTCACCGGCTTTCTGCCCATGTGGTGCGGATTGGCTTCTAAGGTCCAGGCGCAGGATCTGGTGCGGCTCCACTTCGCCAATCCCGCCACCTTCCATGGAGCCTATGGCGTGCGTACCCTCTCCAGGAGCGAGTCCATGTACTCGCTGGAGCGCAGCACGAACCCCAGCAACTGGCTCGGTCCGGTCTGGATCATTTCCAACTATCTGGTCTGGCGTGGGCTGGCTGATTACGGCTATACGGCTGAGGCCTCGGAGCTGGCGCGCGCTACGGTGGAAATGCTGGCCAACGACCTTGATCGCCACGGCTCGCTCAACGAGTACTACGACCCGGATCGCGGTGTTGCGCTCAGTCATGATGGATTTGTGGACTGGAACCTGCTGGTTGCTGAGATGATGGAGTCAGGCCCTAAGCAGTAGGGGCATGGACTGCACTCGAACAATCAAAGGGGATACAGGATGGTGAGGACGGCTCTGCGCCCGGTGGCGCTTGTGGCGGCGGCAATGCTGGCGGCGGTAGCAGCGGGGCAATCGCCTCAGTCCTTGGACCGTCCTGCGGTGAGTGCTTATCCGCTTGCCGTCGATCGTGGTGCGTCCGGCCTCTGGCAATCATTGCAAAAGCTCAACACCCGCGCCAGCCTGATGCTAGTGGTGGCGCATCCCGACGATGAAGATGGCGGCATGCTTGCCTATATGAGCCGCGGACAGGGCGCTGACACCACGCTGCTCTCCCTCACGCGTGGGGAGGGCGGTCAGAATGTGGTAACCGGCGACTTTTGGGATGAGCTCGGTCTGTTGCGCACCCAGGAGCTGCTGGCCGCCAGCGATGCCTACGGCGTCCGCCTCCGCTTTACTCGCGTGGCCGATTTCGGCTTCTCCAAGACTCTGGAAGAGACTTTTAAAACCTGGAATCACGATCGCGTGCTCTACGACGTGGTCCGTCAGGTGCGTATCCAGCGACCGCTGGTGATTCTGAGCGTTTTTGCCGGGAATGTTTCCGACGGCCACGGGCATCACCAGGCTGCGGGCGTCCTGGCGCAGGAAGCCTTTCGGTTGGCGGGTGATCCTTCCGTCTTTCCCGACCAGATTGCTGCTGGCCTCAAACCCTGGTCCCCTCTGAAGGTTTATGTCCGCGTTCCTTTTGCACGCGTTTCGGAAAAGGGCATCTTTGACTATGCCACCGGCCACTATGCTCCGGCGCGGTTCAAGAATTACGTGACCGGGGAGTGGATTGAAGGCGTTCCCAGCGCTACCGTGGATGTGCCCGAGGGCAGCTACAATCCGCTGTTTGGCCAGAGCTACATCGCGCTGGCTCGCGAAGGGCTTTCGCAGCAGAAATCCCAGAACGACGGCGTTGGCGTGCCGCCTGCCGGTTCCTTCAGCTCCAGCTATCACCTGTATGCCTCGCGCACAGCCAGCAAAGCGGCGGAGCACGAAGCGGGCTTCTTTGACGGCATTGATACTTCGCTGGCAGCCATTGCCGATGCGGTTCCAGCGGCGCAGCGTGCTTCCTGGCGCAAGCAACTGGAGAGCGTTGCTGCCGCGTCGGCAAAGGCCAAAGCTGCTTTTGACGCCACCGCTCCCGCCCGGTGCGCGGAGCCTTTGGCCGAGGGCCTCAAGCTGACGCGTGCTCTGCGCCAGCAACTCGCCGCCAGTTCGCTTGAGGAGACTGCACGTGCCACCATGGATCATGAACTGGCCAACAAGGAGGCGCAGTTCAATCTGGCGTTGGCGCAGGCGCTCGGTGTTTCGCTGGTGGCGGCGCTGGAACCGGCATCGGCTGGGCGTTCCAGCTTCCCGCTGGGGGCGCAGCGCAGCAATCAGCCTACGCCGCAGAGCGTTGTGCCGGGGCAAAAGATCGCGGTCAACTTGCACCTGGCTAACCAGGGAACCCAGCCCATCGAGATTCTGGCTGCGGAGTTGATGCCCGCTGCCGGTGACTGGTCTGTTGCGGTGAAAACCGCTGTGCCGTCTCAGCTCGCGCCGGGGCAAGGTGCCGATGCCGAGGCCACCGCTACGGTGCCTGCCAGCGTTGAACCTACCCGCCCCTATTTTGCCCGTCCCTCGCTGGAGCAGTCCTGGTACGACCTTGCGCAACCTGATGCGCTGGGGCAGCCGGTTGCACCTTATCCGCTGAGCGCTCGACTCCGTTTCCGCTTCAGCGGGGTTGAGGTCAGCGTGGAACAGGTGGTGCAGACCGTTCATAGGGTCAATGTGCTGGGACCAGTTCTGGAGCCGCTTCTGGTTGCGCCCGTGGTTTCTGTCGCGCTTGCACCCAGCCGCGGCGTGCTGCCGCTGGCTGCCGACCGCTTGGACCTGGAGGCGCGCGTGCGCAACCTGAGCGAGGTGCAGCAGCAGGGAACCATTGCGCTCGAGCTGCCGCAGGGCTGGACCGCCGAGCCTGCCAGCGTTCCATTCGTTCTCAATCACACCGGGGAAGAGCTTCCGGTTCATTTTTCTGTTACCCCGACGGGCCCGGCAGGGCGCAGCTATAGGATTCAGGCTGTTGCCACCGTGGCAGGCAAGAGCTTCTCCACCGCCTTTGCCACCATCGGCTATCCCGGTCTGCGTCCATATCCTTCTGCTCGCCCGGCGCTTTCCAGCCTGACCCGCGCTGATGTGAAGGTAGCGCCCGGCCTGCGTGTGGCTTACGTCATGGGCCCGGGAGACGACGTTCCGGCGGCTCTCGCGCAGATGGGCGTAGAGGTCACTCCGCTCGGCGCGCAGGCTCTGGCCACCGGCAATCTTTCCGCCTACGACGCCATTCTGATCGGCATCCGTGCCTACACAACCCGGGCGGATCTGCGTGCCGCTAATAGCCGCCTGCTCGCTTACGTGCAAGCCGGCGGTACCGTGGTGGTGCAATATCAGACGGCCGAGTTCGACCATAACTACGGTCCCTTTGCGCTCTCTGTACCCGGAGACGCCGAGAAGGTGGTTGAAGAGGATGGTCCCGTGGAGTTCGATGCCGCCGATCCTTTGCTCGGCTGGCCCAACCGGATTGTTGCCGAGGACTTCAAGGACTGGGTGGAAGAGCGCGGCCACGGATTTGCTTCCCGCTGGGCTTCTGAATTCCATGCCCCCACTTCCATGCACGATGTGGATCAGGACCCGCAGCGGGGCGGACTGCTCTGGGCCCGCCATGGCAAGGGCCTCTACATCTATGCCGCCTATGCCTTCTTCCGCGAAATGCCAGAAGGCGTGCCGGGCTCCTTCCGCATCATGGCCAACCTGCTCTCGGCCGGAAAGAATCCCTCGCTGAAGTAAGCGGCCGGGAAGGGGCTTCGAGAACGCGTGGGGCTCGGCCGGCTTTTGCCGGCTGAGCTTCAGGATAGCCCTGAGTTATCGGCCGACGGCTCGTGATGATGGAGACATCTGGCGCGGCTTGGAAGAAGACGTGGCGCACACCGGTCATGAGGGGAAGTGATTCGGCATGCAGACAGCAAAAAGCCCAGCCTTTCGGCTGGGCTTTTCTTCTTGCTTGAAGCGTAGGTGGACTTAGTTCTTGGCCACCGACTGCAGGGAGTGGTTGCCGTGCGGAACAATGGCCAGCGCGGTGGGATAGGCGTTGGTCGGATACGGCGTGGCCTGGGTCGTCACCAGCGTGCCGTTGTCGGCGTTCAGACGGAAGCCCGATACCGAGTTGCCCAGGTGATTGGTGGTGTAGACGAAACGGCCCAGGGCCGGATCGATAGCCAGAGCCACCGGCTGCGTGTCGGTGCCGTACACAGAGGTCGTGCCGCTGTTCACGATGGTCGACGGGCTGCCGGTGGCCAGGGTGATTTCATAGGCCGACAGATCGTTGTCCAGCGCGTTGGTCACGTAGATGTACTTGCCGCGCGGATCCACCGCAACGCCGGAGGGCTCGTTACCGGTCTTGAACGGACCGTTCACCAGGTAGTTGAGCGTGCCGGAGGTGCCAATGGTGTAGCCGATCAGTTGGTTCGAAGCCCAGTCGGTCACGTAGACAAACCGGTTGGTCGGATCCGAAGCGATGGCCGAGGGCTTGACGCCAGCCTGGTAGGGGCTGCTGGTGGTGGCCGTCAGAGCGCCGGAGGTGGCCACATTGAAGCCAAACACCCAGCCCGGATGCGCGGAGGAAGTCACCGTGCCGCTCGGGTTGTAGGCCGATTGGTCATAGACCGTGGCATAAACCTCAGCACCGCTGGAGATCACCGTCAGGCCGGTGGGAACCACCGTGTCGCTCGTGAAGCTCGGGATGGTCAGCGTATAGGTGCCCGTGGCCGAGGTGGATACCGTGCCGCTCGACAGGGCATACACGCCCAGGTTCGCCGTGCTGGTGCCATACAGAACGTATAGGAACTTGCTGTTCGGGTCGACGGCCAGTGCCACCGGCGTATCGGACAGCGTCAGGGTTTCCTTGGCCGTCAGATTTCCGTTGGTGGCAATCGCGAAGTGCACCACGTTCTTGCTG
>Ga0207834_1000308_pt1 | contig 17527 bp, 13 predicted proteins | sample LuqExpMetagenom5_FD_187763 | JGI IMG/M metagenome (GOLD analysis project Ga0207834, IMG submission 187763) | Tropical forest soil microbial communities from Luquillo Experimental Forest, Puerto Rico - Sample 5 (SPAdes) | ecosystem: Environmental > Terrestrial > Soil > Tropical forest ...
CAGATCCACCACGTTTTGCTGCGCTGAAACGCGCACATCGTAATTGGAAAACGGCCCCACCACCTCTGGCACACCCGGCAACGACATGCCAAACGCGCGTAGATTGCGGTTCTGCACACTTGCTGCCGCCTGCGCATTCACGCGCGGCAACAGCGCAGCCTGCAATCGTCGCAACCGCGTGCCCTCCGCCTCCTGCGCACGCGTATCCGCCAGCAGCACACTCAAGTTCGCCTTAACCCCCTGCGCAATGGCATCGGCCAGCGTCAGCCGCTGCGGCAAAGTCTGACAGTGCGCCACCGGCGCCAACAGCAGCAGCACGACCACAATCACCAGAAGATTCGGTAGGTCATGCCTAGGGTTTGCATACTCTCTCATTCTGCGCACTCCTTGCCCGGCGCGGCCATGGAACGCCACACCGCTTGAAAGGTTGCCTCCAGGCTCTGCTGCAAACTCGGCTGCTCGTGCAGCGACCAGAACAGAACGGTTCCCATGCTGGCCTGCATCAAATACACCGCCGCCTGGGCCGCTGGGAGCGCCGCATTAATCTCACCACGCCGCTGCCCCTGCTCAATCAAAGCCGTCAGCACACTCCGGCCTTCCGCCATCGTGGCCTTGATGGTTTCCCGTACCTCCGCACTGGCCAAAAATGAGGACAGAAAAGCGCGCGCCATCTTGGGATTCCGCCCAGGCTCTTCTCCCAGACGCAAAACCAGATGGTGCAGCACCTCGCGGATCGGACGATCGCCGTGCAACGCCTCAGCCGCGCTCTCGTTCACTTTCGAGAACTGAATTTCCGCCATCACCCCCAGCACATGCTCTTTGGAGGAGAAGTAATTGAAGAAGGTTCCTTTGCCCACATCTGCGGCTTCCGTAATCTCCTCCACGGTGACCTTTGAAATGCCGCGTTCGGCAATCAAGGCCAATGCAGCGCGAAAGATCCGGATGCGGGTTTCAGCAGCCCGACGCTGCCGACGGCCAGAGCTGGCAGCATTGAGATCCTGCCCTGCGGCAGAGATAGTATCCACAAGATGATGACCAGTTTTCATATTTGCCCAACACTCATTTTTGACTAATGGTCACATATTGCGCCAAAAATGACTACAGGTCAAGTTTTAGATATATTTTCCACATTGCCATCCGCTCCAGCGCCAAACCCGCGCCAATACAGGCTGAGGCCAACACGTTGCAAGCAAACCGTAAACCCATTAAGATAGATACAACGGAGAGGTGGCAGAGCCCGGTTGAATGCACCTGACTCGAAATCAGACATAGTCGCAAGGCTATCGGGAGTTCGAATCTCCCCCTCTCCGCCAGACATTTAGAATCAACATTTTAAGAGAACACTTTTCTTCTGCTACCACTCCCCTAAGAATTTTGCCTGAAGTTCTAACACTGCGGGTCTGCGCACAAAGGCGCGCGCCACACTGGAAGCTATCTTTATATCCGGACCATGTAAGAGCCGAATCCTCCCCATCCGAGAGTATCTATCCACGCACCTAATGCACACCTCCTCTTTCATGCCCTGGCTCACGTCCATGAGTCATGGGTTCTTTATTCACGAGCCACCTTAATCTGCCGATTCCTCCCTCAGGAGGGATTATGCACATTTGTTTTTTATGCACTCAATGTGTATGTCGGGCAAAGCGGCAAAAGATAGATAATATCTTGCGGCGCAAGAGGCTTTGGGGCCTACGTAAACGAGTCATAAAAGACCCTCCGCTAGGAACAGTGGATACCCTCTTTAAAATAACTACTGCGTATGCTGCTGTGCTCGCTTGGTCATTCGTGAAGATTGTTGATTGGAAAAGTCATGGAAATATCGCCGCTTGTCAGGCGCTCTCTTTAGTTATATTTTCATTTTCCTTCTACTTTTTATATTTCTGCCTATCTGCTTACGCGGACAGGCAGTTCCGTTGTGGACAGTTAAAGTCTAAATTCCTAAAGCATCTTTATATAGGTAACGATGCTCTGCTCGTGATCTTTTCATATTTGATCCTATTTATCTCATCTATTAGCATTTTGGCTGGTTTGCTATATGTGCTCCCATGGCAAACAAACAAGGTAGAGGCTCCCGCAGAGACAGGTACGAAGCAAGCCTGTGTTTGCAAGTGTTGCTGTTCCCAGAAGTAGCGGCAAGCGCGGTTACACTCGCGGCCTCTCGCTTTTTCGGGTGATTTTTGGTCAGCAATGGGTCTCTATCCCCATGATGCTGATTTGAGACCTTGAAAGCCACACGCACACACCTGCATCGCTCAAGATCGAGCAAAGTGGCACTTCAACCTTGTGTGTCAACCAGCTTGCATTCCACGGCGACATATTTTGATTTCGGACATGATACATCAAATGATCAACGCAAACTCCGCCAAAGTGGACAGCTTCTCAATCATCATTCTCTAGATACAGTATGCCGCTGCTCAAGAACCAAACGGGGCCGGAACGCGTCAATAGAGAGGAGTACACGCATTGCATTCGCATCATATCTGGATACATAATGTATTTGAAGAGGGTAAGGTCAATGTCAGCGACCCAGTTGGAACCGCGGAAGAGGCTCACGCGCAAGGAGAGTCGAGCGCAAACCCGCACCAAGCTTATTGCTGTTGGGCGTGCGCATTTTCTCCGTAACGGGCTGGGAGGAGCGGTTGCTGAGAAGATCGCCGAAGACGCAGGTTATTCACGTGGCGCACTCTACTCGAATTTCGACAGCAAAGAAGAGCTATTTCTTGCTGTGATTGACGAGCAGAAGATGCATCATCACGAGGCCTTCGAGGCGATTCTGCGCGATACGATGTTGACGCCCTCAACGCGTTTGCGAAGGTTTCGCGATGCCTTCACGGAGGTCATCACGGATCGGGACTGGATCATCCTCTATTCAGAATTTGAAGCAGAAGCGTTGCGCAACCGGCGCATCCGCGCCAGCTTTCTCAAGCTGCATCGCCGAGCCATCAGCGACGGCGTGCGCCTCGTGGGAGAACTGGCGCAATCTCCCGGAATTACGTTAAGGCTGAAGCCGCGTGACTTCATTCTCGCGATGTTGAACTTTTCACTGGGTCTGGCCGTCAATCAGAAAATACTCGGCAACGAGTTTTCGTCACAATGTGCTCGCAAGCTCATTCAATCTTTATTCGACGAACTAATCATGGAACCATGAAAGCCGGTTCTCTCCGCTCTTGCTAACAGAGGTTTTCTTGATCAACAACTGGAACACAGATGAGATGACGACTCAAGACCAGGCACATTCGGAATGTACCCGGTACAAAGCGCTCATCGGCCTTTCGTCGGTGATTGTCTCCCAACCCGACATTCATGCGGTTCTTCATAGCATTTCCGTTCTGCTCTCTAAAGTCATCGGGTTCGATTCTGTTGCGCTGCTTTTGACCGAGGAGCAAAATGGCACCGCGCAGGTTTATGCCTTGGAACATGGCGCCGATGGTCCCGCGATTGAGATCGGGACTGAAGTTCCGTTCAAGGGTACGCCTATTGAAGCGGTCATCAGCGAACAACAGCCCATTTTTGTTCCTGACACGAGGTCTTCAATCCTGAAAATCCCCCAGCTTGCTCAATATGCATTGAGCAAACAGGTGAAAAGCGCCTACATTTTCCCCATTTCAAGCGCACGAAAAAAATTAGGAGCACTGATTTTTAGCGCGACAGACCGCGAGCAATATAGCGCCGAAAAGGCAGAGCTCATGCGTCTGGTCACGGGGCATATCGCGGTATCCCTTGAAAGTGCTCTTGCTCTTGAGGCCGCAGAATCATACCGGAAAGAACTCGAACGGGAACGTCTGGAGCTTGAAACCGAGCGGGAAAGGCTGAAACTACTGCTCGAAATCAACAACCATACTGTGACACACCTCGAGGTGAATGAATTACTGCGCGCGGCATCCATATCGATCCGGCAGTTCTTCAAAAATGCGTTCACAGGATTCTGGCTTTTTGTCGAGGGAACCACACAGTTGCAGTGCATGTCGCTAGACTTTCCTGGAAGTCGTGGATCCATCGAGAATATCCAGTCTCCCGATCTTTCAAAGGATGATGTAGAAGCAATGCGCACACGGACCCCTATGCTGTGGGGTCCAACGCAAATTGCAGCACTGCCTCCGGTTCTCTCCGAACGTTTTCGCGCCGAATCGATCATCAGCTTAGCAAGCGTGCCGCTTGTCGGCTCGTCGTGCGTTCTGGGAGCGCTCTCTCTCGGTAGTCGGCAGGTAGACGCTTTTAGCCAACCAGATCTCGATCTGCTGTCTCAGGTCGCCATTCAGATTTCACTCGCCATAGAAAATGCTTTGTCCTATGGGCGACTGAATATTTCACGAATGCGTCTGGAAGACGAACGGGTCTATCTGGAGTCGGAGATCCTGTCGCAATACAACTTTGAAGACATCATCGGAAAAAGTGAAGCCCTGCGAAAGGTCCTGGACCAGGCAACGATTGTGGCCCCAACCGATTCTACAGTGCTGCTCATCGGCGAGACTGGAACTGGAAAAGAGCTAATCGCGCGCGCCATTCATAATCTCAGCATCCGGCGCGAAAGAACTTTTGTGCGTTTGAACTGCGCGGCAATTCCGCAGGGACTCATGGAAAGCGAGTTGTTCGGCCATGAAAAAGGCGCCTTCACGGGAGCCCTTGCGCAAAAACGTGGACGCGTGGAACTGGCCCACGAAGGCAGCCTATTTCTCGACGAAGTGGGAGACATCGATCTCGAGCTGCAACCGAAGCTCCTGCGTGTGCTCCAGGAAAGGGAGTTTGAGCGGCTAGGCGGCAATCGAACCATCAAAGTGGACATGCGTCTGATCGCGGCAACCCATCGCGATCTTCCCGTAATGGTGAAGAACGGCGAATTCCGCGAAGACCTTTACTATCGCTTGAATGTATTCCCCATTCACATTCCTCCCCTTCGGGACAGGAAAGAAGACATCCCGCTGCTGGTGCATTATTTTGTTGCATCGCTTGCGCACAAGATGCGTAAGTCGATTCGCATCATTCCCCGTGAAATGATGGATGCCATGATGAACTGGTACTGGCCCGGCAATGTACGCGAACTGCAAAATTTCGTAGAGCGCTCCGTGATCCTCACGCGGGATGAAACCCTCGCCGCACCAGTATCCGAGCTAACCTCTAGTGTTCCCCAAAAAGATTCTGCATTGACCACGCTCGACGCCACGGAGCGTGCAGCAATTGTGAAAGCTCTACGCGAAGCCGGAGGAAAGATCTCAGGCGCGGGAGGAGCGGCAGAACGGCTTGGCCTCAAGCGCACGACCCTGCAAAGCAAGATGACGCGTCTTGATGTTCGACGGGCTGAGTACACTTAGCCTCGGCGAAATCTGATCTGCCCTGATAAGGGATTAGTCTTGCACCGATGTGCGTGGACATGCTCCGAGTGCGGACGCAGCAGTACGTCTAGCCTTATGCAAAATTGCAGCAGAACAAGCCAACAGCCGCGCAAGCAACTTGCGCGGCTGTTGCGCATTTTGAAAAAATACTGCATTTTTTGCATAACAATGGACAAAACTCGTCATTGCTCTCCACGGTGTTCACTCAGTTGCATGAGTATCTCATTGCTCCTGATTACTCAAAAGATCTAGCATGCGAGACAGGTTCATGGATTCCCGCATCTACTTGAGCAAATTCCGACTTCCTTACTCTCTCTTTCCTGCCGTAATGTCGGCACTTGCCGAAATAACGTCCGTCACTCCTATTCGCATTCAGTCTTAGTAGATCCTGCAAACAACGATAAATCTTACAGTTACTGACTTCTTATGGATTGGTAACTCGCGTGCTTTAATCCTTTGCATGTTGCGAATCACTTTACCCAAAGTGGGTGAAAATCCTCCCGTCTTCGTCTTGGAAGGAAGACTGACTGGCGAATGGGCGAAGGAGCTTATCCGCGTCACACGCCAGATCCCGCTCAGCACAAAATGCATCTTCGATCTTGAAGAAGTCTTCTTCGTGGATTCGCTGGGCGAGGAAACGCTGAGATGGCTGAATCGGATAGGCGCCACATTCATCACCGATACGGCCTACGGGAAGGATTTATGTGAACGACTACATTTGCGCCTTTTCAGCACGACTACAGGCTCTACCTATGAGAAGCCAAAGCGGAGGAGATCAGAATCTCAGCCGGGCAGCGATTCACTTCCTCATTCTCGGTCTTCCTCGTGAATTCATCTAACGAAGGGCAGCAATATCCATGAAAGCACTCGGCAAAGGGCTCGCAATTTTATGGTTTGCCGCCTTTACGTTGTTCTGTATTTGGGCCAGTCTATAGCGTTCCGAAGGCATCCATAGGATAGTGCCTCGGACAAATTCAGAGAAACATGCTTCGCCAGAAGGGGCGACATGATCACCACATTGAACATTCTGTCCATCGGCTCTCTCGAGGCAAATGATCTGATTCGCGACATACTCCTCTCGCGAACGAAGTGTCGTCTCTTTGGGGCGACCAGTGTCTGGGATTTGTCTGCGGCTCTTACACACGGTGACATTGATGTTGCGATTCTTCACGACACACTGCCGGCTGCCGAATTACGCAGTTCCGCGCACTACATCCGCCATCACTGGAGTAGTTCAGGAATCTTGCTAATGAGCGCTCACGCAGAACTTTTAGAGGATGCTCTCTACGAGGAACGCCTCGAGCCGGGCATGCCCGAAAAAGCATTGCTCGTCGTAATCGAGAAGCTGGCAGCCTGTGCACGGATGCGAAGACGCCTTGAGGCGAGGCCTGGACAAACGGAATTGAGATTGAAGAACAGGTTGAAGGATGCCCGATAAAAAAACAAGCTCCCGCACACAGAGCACAATTCCCCTTGCAGCCGCAGAGGACTCAAGAGCTGTAGATGGCTGCGATTTTGCGCCTTTCTGCGATAGCGCTTCGCCAGACTTGAAAAGCGAGAGTACACCATCCGCTTGCGCGCAGCCAGACGTCGTTACCGAGAGAGAGATTATTCTCGCAGCTCAGAACGGCATGCACTCGGCATTGGAGCACCTCCTCAGCCAGTACTCCCCGATGGTGTACCGCACGGCGCGTCGTTATTCAAATACTACCGAGGATGCAGAAGACATCGTTCAGGAAACCATGTTTCACGCGTGCAAAAGCATTCGCTCCTTTCGCCATGGGGCCCGATTTTCTTCCTGGTTGGTTGCCATTGCGATTAATGTCGCAATCTCCCTTAAGAGAAAGGAAAACCGCGTCCGCTGGGTCTATTTGGATGAGTCCGTACATTCCTACGACGAACTTCTGCCCATGGCCACTTCATCCGATCATCGGTGGAATCCAGAACAGGCACATCTCAATAAGGAGCGGCACAATGTTTTGCGCAGAGCAATTTCAAGGCAGCATCCGAAATTTCAGATGATTTTACGTTGGTGTGATCTTGATGAGGTGCCCATCGATCAGGCCGCACGCCGACTTGGAATCACACACTCCGCGGCTAAATCACGGCTTTTCCGTGCCCGGCGCATGTTGCTGGGGACTGCCGGGAACAGGGTCGGAGAATCGCGATGAAAACAGAAGTTCATTCAGATCTCCAGCACCTTGACACTCGCTCCATCAAGAACAAGCTTCCCCGCTTGCGACCAACATCCATGCAACGACTCGTGGGGCCAAGTACTCTTCCAGCTCTTGAATGGAGAATCGTATGTTTCTAAGCGCTCTCACCTTGATTCACGTGCTCTTTGGAGTCGGCGCGATTGGTATTGGACTGATTTTTGTCACTCGCTTGGCCTCACGGCATATCGATGCACGCCAGGCGATTCGATTCTTGAAATGGAGCCTTGCCGCAGGCGCTACCGGCCTACTCTTCTCCCCACGCCATCCAAGCGCTATCGGATGGGCCACTATGCTGGGCGTGTATCTGTCTGCTTTTGCGGCATTCGCATGGCGCAGATACCGCGCAACAAACCACTGGCTTCCTGGCTTCGTGTTTAGCGCTCTTGGTGTCTTTTGCCTTGACACCGCAATCTTGTACGTTCATGTCGCCAAGTTCTTGGTCCAGCTCAATGTCTTCACGCCTGCCGGATCCTCGTCGGTCTTCCTTGTTTCATCAGCGATTGGCGGTTTGCTTTTTGCTTTGCTCAGCATCTTCGTCACGATGAGATTTCGATACAAGGTGAATCGCCCCACTGTTTAAAGGAAATTGAATGAAGATACTTTCAAAATTGCTTGTTGTATTGGTGCCAGCCTTGTTTGTGCAGTTGCCCGCCTCGATCTGCCTCGCGGCACAAGAGGGAACCTTCGTGGCGTCTAGCGTCTCATCCCTCCCCGATGCGCCGCAGCCACAAATCTCATCCTCAAAGACCCGGAATGCCGTTTCCACTCCTGCAGAAGGAGCAAGCGACAATGGGCTAGAAACTGCACAGAAGGCTCCAGCGCCCCTTGCCGAAGGGCATATCAGCGGCACCGTCATGGATGTAAACGGCGATCTCGTGCCAGGTGCCACGGTAGTTCTTGACGGTCCGCAAACAGAGGATCATCGCCAGACCGTGGCCAGTGAGAATGCCGCGTTTGAGTTCGATGCACTCAAGGTCGGTGTCCCCTATCGTGTGAGTGTCCACGTAGCAGGTTTCGTCGATTGGGCATCGACTCCGATTGTTCTCAGCTCTGAGCAGCTTGTCTCTTTGGTCAACATTCAGCTCAAAGTGGATGGGCAACAAACCTCTGTTACCGTCTCTGCTTCTACGGAACAAATTGCGACCGAACAGATACAGATGGAAGAACAGCAACGCGTTCTCGGCTTCATTCCCAACTTCTATGTGGTCTATGACGCCGCCAACGCCGTGCCCCTCACACCCAAATTAAAGTACCGTCTAGCGCTCAAAGCAGCCACTGATCCGGTGACTATTGTGGCGGTGGGCTTTATGGCTGGAGTCAAACAGGTAGGCAATACGCCCGACTTTCAGCAGGGAGCACGCGGTTATGGACAACGATTCGGCGTTCAGGCTGCAGATGGTTTTTCCGACATCATGTTGGGAGGCGCGATTCTGCCCACTCTGCTGCATCAAGACCCACGCTATTTCTATCAAGGAACAGGCTCCACTTCTTCGCGCATGCGTCATGCAATGATGGCCCCCTTTGTTTGCCACGGCGACAACGGACGCCTGCAGCCAAATTACTCCAGTCTGGGTGGAGATCTTCTTTCCAACGCCCTCTCGAACCTTTATTATCCGGAATCCAATCGCGGCTATAACCTCGTTTTTGGAAATTTTGCAATTGGCACGGCTGGGCGCATGGTAAGCACCCTTGCCCAGGAATTTGTCTTAGGAAAACTGACACATGCCGTGAGCAAGCGAGGCAACAACAGCAAGACTCCGTAAAAGAATCGCGTGAGAAGTTTTGAGTGAGGGAATGATGAAGAGGCCAGAACGTCAAAGATGCACTTTGCAGGTTAGCTTCACAAAGATGCCGAAGAGGCTTGTGTGCATTGTGATTGTTTTATTTTCCATGCTGTATTCTTCGGCTCATGTGCTTGCTCAACCGCAAGAACTCAATGCCGTTTCTCTTTTGCCACGTGGTGAAAAATGGACATTTCTAGGCCACGTAAACAGAGCCGTGAAGAGCTCGATGGCATTATCCTCCACTGGAGATTTGTTCGTATTTACAGCATCCCCCGATGGGCGCTGGGTATTGAGCCGCTTAAGAAACTGGTCAGACAACAAGCTGCAGGTTACGCAGATCGTGCTGCCGAGATCCTTCACGAACAGCGAAAGAAGGGGTTTGATGGATCTCGACACGCAAATCCTTTTAACCGACGACGGGAAGTATGCGGTATGCATGGTTCGCGCCGAATGGATCAAAAACAGCAAGCCCGCAAAATCAATCTATGCAATTACAACTGTCCAGTTGCAGGATTTCACAATCGGACTACATGTGCAGACAAACACTCTTGGCCTGCATCACGTGCAAAGTGTTCGAGCCATAGACGACGGCCATCTTCTGATCGATGGCGTCACGAACTCGATGGATCAAGTGCTCGTCCCACTCAATATTTCATCGCTGCAAGAGGCACCTAAATGTTATGCCGGCACGCATGCCGACAACTGCATGCAGATTCCTGGCGCAACCGAGTCCGGCGAGAGCCAGTCCCCTTCTTCTACGCCTGCGACCAAGGAATTCACCTGCGGTAATTTGCAGAAGAAGTATTGTCCACAGCCCAATTATTTTTCGCCGGACTCTCGTTTCGGCACCGGATTCCGCCATGAAGTTCGCTTAAGCATTTTGGGGCGCTGGACTTGGAATAGCCCCGCGGTTGTTGTTTTCTCTACGAAATCCCTGTCGGAAATTGGAGAGATTGACATCCGACGCGATGGCGTTGACCTGTTGTTGTCTTCTACTGCTGGCCACGACTATTTATATGTGCTCCGCGCCAACTCAAACCTTGCGATTTATGAGTTGCAGGAACCAGGAAGTGATCCCAGGCAGTAAATTTGTTGCGATGCACATAGCCGGTTCACACTACACGTCGTGAAGCTACGCATGCTATGAAAACCCGGATGGCAAAGCCGCCTCAAGATCGATTTGTTCTCCGGTAATGGGGTGTTCGAATTTCAAAAATTGGGCATGCAGCAAATATCCCCCATCGCCTGGAAGACCGGGGAGATTCTCAAGAGGCTGACCGTTCAAACCGTACATCGGATCTCCAACCAGGGGATGACCGATGGATGCCAGATGGATTCTGATCTGATGCGGGCGGCCAGAATACAAGCTCACTTCAAAGGTTGTGGTGGTTGGGGTCCGTGCAATCACCTTAGCCACTGACTTGGATGGTTTGCCCTTTGGATTGGCAGCCCATACGGAACCAATGCGCGGATGTGGTACGAGGCCGATGGGCGTGAGAATTTCGTAGACATCTTGCTCGGCAACGTTTTGAGCCAACGCGCGGTAGATCTTTTGAATTTTGGGTGTATTCCAGTTTGCGGTCAGATGCGAGGCTGCCTGGGTTGTTTTGGCAAAGAGGACAATGCCGGAGGTGCCTCGGCCCAAACGATGGACAGGGTTTGCACTTGGGGCATGCCTTTGCACCAGACGCAAGAGGGTGTTTTCCATGAAGCCGCCGCCAGGGAGGGTCGGCAACCCGCTTGGCTTATTGACGGCCAACAGATGGGGATCCTCCAACAGCACTTCAAAATGCTGCGGAGCGTCTGGTTCGAGCCAAGGCGGGCGGTTCCAAACAAGGGTTTGGCCCGCAACCAGTAATTCGCTTCCAGTAGCAATTACGTCATTGAGAGTGACCTCGCCATTGTTCAATTTCTGTTGCCATGCTTGTGAAGTCGAGTGCGAGTAAAGGCTAGCCAAGTGAGAGAGCAGTGTCTGCCCATGGTGTTCGCTACCGATGATCGTGGTGTAAGCATAGCCTCGGTTGAGCATGTAGTTTGAGTGTAAGCGACGGCATCTACTCCAAAGACGCCATCGATCTTCAAGCTGGCTCACGAAGAATGACGATCAGGCACCGAAACGCAAGGTCAAATTCTTGCCACCGTAGAGAGCCTCTTGCGCATTCGAGACATCAGTTGTCGCAAAACCGGACAGTCAAGCCAACACCACACTCTTCTCCATCGCAGACATGGAGAAGATCCAAGTCTACGCACCGTGCATCCGCTGTCTTTTGGCGCGATTAAAGTTGGGATGTCGTCCATCGATATGAAAAGAAATTCCCGAATTGCGACAGTCGAGAAACACCTACTGTTTATGCGCCTTTGAGCATACTGCACTGCGCTGCGAAGCATATTCGCGCAGCAGCCATGCCGCAGCAGCGGTCCATGATTCGGAATACGTGTCCCAATTATCAACCAACGCGGTTGCGCTGATTCAATACGAAGACTAGATTTCTAATGGTATACATTCAACGGAAAGTGTGTTCAACTCACGATGATTCTTCACATTGCACTACAAAATCCTTGCCATCAAAGGAGCGCCATGCATGGGCCAACCGCTCCTAGACGGATTGTATCCAGCTTAGTTGCCCCGGTAACGCGCATCGTTTTTGCTCTTCTACTGCTCAGCATGAGCACGGTACTGCTCACCGCTCAGGAATTCCGCGCCACTATCAGCGGTTCTGTCGCTGACTCGCAGGGAGCAATCATTCCCGGCGCGTCGGTTTCAGTCAACAACATTGAGACTGGCGCCGTTTCAAAAACTACAGTGGGACAATCGGGCACATATACCGCGCCCTCGCTGGCCCCTGGCGTTTATTCGGTGCGCGTATCCTTTGACGGATTCAGCACCTACACACGCACAGGCATCTCGCTGGCTGCGGGCAGCCATGTGCAGATCGATGTGGTTCTGCAACTGGCTTCGGTGAGCCAGGAAGTTACGGTCACGGCCGATGCGCCTCTGATTGATTCGACGAACGCCGCCATCGGGCAAAACATTGGTACGGAAGAGGTCGGCTCCCTTCCCCAGAATGGTCGCACCCCGGTAACTTTGGCACTGTTGGCCTTGGGTGTTTCCAGCACTTCCGGACCCGCTCAGGTACGCCCCTTCGATAATGGAGGCGCAGCTTCCATCACGATTGCCGGCGCCAAGAATCAGACCACGGAAACGCTGTTGGATGGCTCGCCCGATACGGACAGCCAGCTTAAGGTAGCCTACAATCCGCCGCAGGATGTTGTTCGTGAAGTTCAGGTCTCTGCCTTCCAGGCCGATGCAGCCTACGGTCACTCCGGCGGAGGCATCGTCAACCTGGTCACTCTGGGCGGCACCAACAAGCTGCATGGCTCAATGTACGAGTACAACCAGACGGCCGCGCTGACCGCCAATCTCTACTTCAACAATCGCAATAATGTGGCAAAGCCTAACTCGCACTACAACCAATACGGCTTGTCCATTGGCGGTCCCATCTGGATTCCCAAGGTTTTCAATGGCCGCGACAAAGTCTTCTTCGAATTTGGCTATGAGGGAATTCGCGATTCATCGCCAGCATCCGGCTATCTGACCGTACCGACCGATGAAGAGCGCGCCGGCAACTTCGGTCCGCTGTTGGCGGCCGGAGGTAGCGCATATACCATCTACGATCCGTCCACCGCAGTAACAGTCAACGGCAAGGTGCAGCGCACCGCATTTGCAGGGAACAAGCTGCCCTCCGTCAGCCCTATCGCAACTGCATTGCTGGCGTATTACCCGAAGCCGAACGTGACCACGGCCTCTGCAACTGGGGTCAACAACTACTTCAGCAATTATCCCGGCACCGACACCTATGACAATCAGTTTGGCCGCTTGGACTTCAACATCGGCTCCTCGGACAAACTGTTCCTTGACGTGCGCCACAACAATCGCTTGCAGCAGGCTTCGGACTACTTCCACAACATTGCTACCGGCGCGCCGCTGACCCGCACCAACTGGGGCGCAGTGGTTGACGATGTGCACACCTTCAATGCCACCACCGTGGCCAATGTACGCTTCAACTGGACTCGTTACGCCTCGGTCACCACTGGTCCCAGCCAGGGTTCCGACGTCACCAAGCTGGGCTTGCCGGCTTCGCTCCAGTCCGGAACCACCACCATGCAATTTCCGAGCATTGCGCTTGGTTCCACCTCCAACTGCAATTCCAGCAGCAGCTCGACCTTTGCCTGCCTCTTCACACCGAACAACGCACCCAATGCAAACTGGAATGACAGCTTCCACATCTTTGGCGATGTGACCAAGATGCTGAACAGCCACACGCTGAAGATGGGCGTGGACGCGCGCGAATACCGCATCGAGAACATCTCGTACGGCTATCCCACCGGGCAGTTCGTCTTCGGAAGCAACTTCACGCAGGCCAGCAGCTCTGCCTCAGCGGCTCCGCTCGGCCAGGATCTTGCCGCGTTGGAATTGGGTCTGCCGACCTCGGGCAGCCTCAACCGCAATGTCTTCACCTCCACCTGGAATCGCTACCTGTCAGCCTTTGTGCAGGACGACTGGCGCGCCACGAAGAACCTCACACTGAACATCGGCCTGCGCTTCGATCACGACTTTCCCATGTACGAACGCCACAATCGTGCGATCGCCAGCTTTGATCCGACGCTGACCACATCGCTGAATGCCGCGGCAATGGCCGCCTATGCCAAGAACCCGATTGCGCAAATTCCCGTCGGTCAGTTCCAGGCCCCGGGCGGTGTGGTGTATGCCAGCGCAGCACACTCGCAGCTTTATAACACTGACTCCTACACCTTCAGCCCGCGTTTTGGCTTTGCCTGGAAGCCCGACTTCTATAACGGCAAAACAACCGTGACCGGCGGATTCTCCATCTTTGTGTTCCCGATGCAGAATCTGGCCACCATCAACAGCACCGGTTTCAGCCAGACAACATCGTATCTTGCCACCAATGACAACTACATGACCGCGGCATCCACCCTGGCGAATCCCTTCCCCAGCGGCCTGCTGCAGCCTGCAGGGGCTTCGGGCGGCGCTGCAACCTATCAGGGACAAAGCATGGCCACCTTCAATCAGCATATGAAGAATGGCTATTCCGAACGGTACGCTCTTTCCATCCAGCAGCAGATCGATAACAGCACGGTGCTCCAGTTGGCCTACGTTGGCGCGCATTACGTCAAGCTGCAGGTCAGCAGTGTGCCGCTCAACCCGATTCCGCAGAAGTATCTCAGCACCAGCGCCGTCAAGGATGCAACGGTTGCCAGCCTGTTGACCGGCTCCGTAACCAACCCCTTCAGCGGCTTGTTGACGGGAACCACCTTGAATGGCGCCACCATTGCGCGCGGCCAGTTGCTGACAGCCTATCCGCAATACATCATCAACGGACTCACCCTGGCAGATGTGGACAACGGCTCGGTGAGCTATAACAGCCTCAACGTACGCTTGCAGCGCCGCCTCACGCATGGCCTGTCGCTGATTGCCAACTACACCTGGTCGAAGAACATTGAGCAGGACTCCCTGCTCAACAGCAGCGACACCAAGTATGAAAAGCGTATCTCCACGTACGATTACCCGCACAAGCTGAGCGTGGCCTCGGTCTACACTTTGCCCTTTTCGCAGACCGGCGGCAGCAGCCTCACCGGGCACATTGCCCACGCAGCTCTCGGCGGTTGGTCTGTCAGCGGCATTTATCTGCTGCAGTCCGGCGCGCCCATCGGCTTTGGCAACCTCATCTACTACGGCGGCGATCTGAAGATCGACCCGCGTAACACAACCTCGAAAGCCTTCGACACTACGCAATTTGACACCGTCTCCGCCGATCAGCCGAGCGTCTCGGTCAACGGTGTTACTTCGCAAACCAACATCCGCACACTCCACTCTACGTTCTCCCAGTACCGTGCGGACAAAACCAACAAAGTTGATCTCTCTCTTGCACGTCAGATGAAGTTCCATGACCTGTTCAATGCCGAGCTCCGCATGGAAGCCTTCAACGCGTTCAACCATCCGCAGTTCAGTGCACCGAACATGACGGCCACCAGCAGCGCTTTTGGAACGATCACCGCGCAGGCTAACAATGCGCGTGTGGTGCAAATCTCCGCGCACGTTCGCTTCTAAACACTGCTCCAAGCCGACGGGGATGATCGCTCAGCGATCATCCCCGTCTTTGTTTCGTACTTCCGATGCACAGAAAAACAGGGGAGAGAGAACGCATGAGTTCCAATCGCAGAGACATCCTACGGCTTGGCACGCTGGGTTCGCTTGGCGTGGCAGCAGGCTTGGGCGCAGCACCCATGCACGGTGAGGCCAATCATTCCGTACCCCAGGGCCGCGCGCCAATCGAATTCGATGTTCGCCACTTTGGCGCGAAAGGCAATGGCCTTGCCATTGATTCACCCGCGATCAATGCCGCCATTGAAGCCGCGGCCATGGTCGGTGGCGGCACGGTGCGCCTTCCCGCTGGAACCTATGCCAGCTATTCGATTCGCTTGAAAAGCAACATTGCATTATTCCTGGAGCCGGGTTGCACGCTGCTGGCCGCACCAGTTCCGGAACAGGGCACAACCACCGGTGGATACGATGCCGCCGAACCAAATCCGTGGGAACAGTACCAGGACTTCGGCCATAGTCATTGGCACAACAGTTTGATCTGGGGTGAAGACCTGCACGATATTGCCATCTACGGCACCGGGCTCATCGATGGCAAAGGCTTATCAGTAGGCCGCAAGGCTGAGCTGCCTCTGGCAGAACTGCCCGGCGTGGGCAACAAGGCCATAGCCCTTAAAAATTGCCGCAACGTGCTCCTGCGCGACTTCTCTATCCTGCAGGGTGGCCACTTCGGCATTCTTGCCACCGGCGTTGACAACATGACCATCGACAACCTGAAGGTTGACACCAAACGCGATGGCATCGACATCGACTGTTGCCACAATGTGCGCGTGACCAATTGCACCGTAAATTCACCTTGGGACGATGGTATCTGCCCCAAAAGTTCGTTTGCGCTCGGCTATGCCCGCACTACTGAGAATCTCACCATCAGTAATTGCTTCGTCACCGGCAACTATCAACTGGGAGCGGTACTCGATGGGAGTTATCGCCACTTCAAGCCAGGCGAACACGGAGCCCCGACCGGCCGCATCAAACTGGGCACGGAATCCAATGGCGGCTTCAAGAACATTGCCATTTCCAATTGCATCTTCGACCAGTGCGCGGGCTTCGCGCTGGAAAGCGTAGACGGCGCCATTGTTGAAGACGTCACCTTCACCGGAATCACCATGCGCGAGTGCGCCAACTCCGTCCTGTTACTCCGCTTAGGACGTCGCATGCGAGCCCCTGAAGGCACTCCGGTGGGCACCATGCGACGTGTAATCCTCAGCAATATCGTCAGCTCGAATTGTCTGTCGAAAGTGGCATCCACCATCAGCGGCATCCCAGGCTACAAAATTGAAGACGTCAAGATCAGCGACGTCTATCTGCACCACATGGGCAGCGGCACGGCGGAAACTGCAGCTCTTGTTCCGCAAGAAAAGGAGACAGCCTACCCTTCGTCAGGCATGTTCGGAGCGCTACCGGCACACGGATTCTTTATCCGTCACGCGCGCAACATCGAGCTATCAAACGTTGAGATCGCCAGCGAGAAGCCGGAGGCCCGCCCTGCCTTCTGGGTACACGATGTGGATGGACTCGATCTGTTCCGCGTGAAGACGCCACGCACAGGCAATCCCAAGCTCTTCCTGCTGGATTCGGTGCAGAACTTCACCGTCAGGGCCATGCGCGGTCTGGCGGATACAAGCATTGCCCAGGTGGATCGCAAGACAATCGATCTGGATCCGGCAGCAACTCCTCTCGTATAAGATGACCTTTGCATATTCAACGAGCAGCTCGGACGGCGCAACAACCGCCTCGCAGTACAAGGAAAACCGATGAAGCGTAGAGAATTCCTGACCACCACTCTTCAAGCAGCAACCTGCGCACTGGCACTGCCTGCGCTCCGCGCCTATGCCGGCTCAACGCCTTCCTCTGCCGCGCATCCCCGCTTTCCTGACAACAACCCGCGCTGGAAGTCCACATGGGACGCGGCTCTTGCCGTTCTGGCAGGCAACATCAAAACGGTTCCTGGATACAGCAAGCCGGTACTGCTCGAGGGCAGTGTTTATCCCGGCGTCTGGCAGGAGTGCGGCCCTC
>Ga0207834_1000311_pt1 | contig 17459 bp, 20 predicted proteins | sample LuqExpMetagenom5_FD_187763 | JGI IMG/M metagenome (GOLD analysis project Ga0207834, IMG submission 187763) | Tropical forest soil microbial communities from Luquillo Experimental Forest, Puerto Rico - Sample 5 (SPAdes) | ecosystem: Environmental > Terrestrial > Soil > Tropical forest ...
AAATGTGAAAAGTCCCTTTTTCCCGACAGATTATCCCAAATCTGCTTTACCCTTTAATTATGTTTTGATTCGCTGGCAGGCTGTAACCCTGCCTGATGCTACGAAGCCCTTAAGTTTTCCGTTGATAAATCCGTCAGACTGAGCGGTTTATATTCTTATACCCTGAATTTTAGGTATAAAAAAAGTCCCAAGTATAAAATATACTTGAGACGAATATAATCCGCGGTACCACTCAATTTGACAGATGAATGAAATTCATTGTCCGCTCCTTCATATACAACAATATATGCCATTCTATTAACGGTTATGGTTTCCGTCAACGCCTACTATTAGTTCGGGTTGCCCTCAAAAGCCCATTCAGCTAAAAACTCCATATCGCATCCCACCAACTGCGACTCTCTGTAATGTAGTACTAAAGCTTACTCTTCTTTCTCAACGGTTTTGCTTATTAATGAATAAATAGTAATACGATAAAGGTAATTTGTCAATATGGTTTTTGGGAGTATTTTTTGGATCTTTTTGGAATGTGATTTAAAAACTTAATTCCTTCCCAATTCTTTATTTGATATGAATTTAAGAATGATCCTGACCATGATCGCTTATTTTAAGCTTTTTATGCTTGATTATGCTTTCATAAAACAAAAACTATCATGGTCAGAATTAGTTTATTATAAATTTAAAAATAATGCATTAAGCATTTCTGCATCGATCTGTCCATGTGATAATTTCAATCCAAGAGGTTGATAAAAATCTGTTATTGCTTTGGTAGTCAATGGCCCCCATATTCCATCAACTGTGATAATTTTCGATATGGGTTTATTAAAGGTATTGTTATTAGTTTTGCTATGTGCCTTATTAAGTACCTTATTAAGTGCTTTCTGTATAGCTTGCGTTACATATGTATTTGTATGTTCGCAATCGAATACTTCATCGTAATTACCTTTCACTTGAAAATGGGGGCTATCCTGACTACTGATCCAGTTAGCTCCTGCTTCAAAGCCATATTTCTGCATCGTATTAATGATGATTCGTGTATGCGGATCCTGAGCGTTCCATATAGCGGTCATCTTACCGTTGATTAATCGCTGGGGTATCAAATCTATTGCTTTCCTGCTAGTATGTACACTGTGCAAAGTCCAGGTCACCTTCCCAGCCTTTGGATTACAATATGCCTTTGCAAAAGTATTGTTAATGCCTACTGCAGATGCTTCTGTAATCGTACGTCCCTGGCAGTATAAATAATTCTGTCGTTCCTGGGGTCGGAATGTCTCAACTACGAAAGGATTAACTCCTTGCTTGCGAATGTCGGTAAGTGCCAACTGAAGCATAACTTGGACCAGTTTATTAAGCTGGGTTATGTCACTGCATCTTACGGGTATGTTATTCATCAGGCTTAACCACCTCCACTGATGGCTTCACCATCTCCAAGGATGCCTTATCCTCAACCTGTTTTTTTATATTTTTTACTAAAGGCGCCAGAAAAGGTGGAAGTTCTACTCCGATATCAACCACATTTTCCAGAATACTGATTATCTCATTACATATTAGCCAAACAGCGACGATTACGCTGATTAGAAAATCAAATGGTAATACAATACCAATATTGAACCCGGTATTGGTCAGCAGCATATCTAATAATGCACCGACAATAATAAGTAACCACATGCATATCTTTTTGAATATACCGCGAAATGATTTGTAGCTGTTTATGGTTTCATTGCGGTATTTACTTGCTACAAGGCCCGTTGCATAGTCGATTAAGTTGCAGATTACTAATGCAAGAACCGGTATTGCTAAAATGCCTAGCCAGCTTGCTAAGGCTGAAATAATTCCTGTGAAGAATAATTTAAATTTGTTCGTTTTATTTACCTTCTTTCTTAATTAAGCGCCTGAAAGCACCTTCAATTAATATAATGGAAACTTTTATACTTATTACAAATAATCTTAAGACGCTGTTACCGTCTTCCATGTACCCCATACACCTGATTGCTTCGTTCTAAATTACATTATTCCAGTCCATAAAATAAATTGTTGCGTGGCAAATGTTCCATTTTCTGCTTGCCTATGTGTCAGAATTCCGTCTAACGAAGTAACGTTGCATTCATAATCTCCGTTTAAATTAATTGAGTCAATTGTAAAACCAAAAAATGTTACATTTCTGCTAAACTTAGACGTCACAGAACCAGCAAGAGATAAATCCCCACTTAGATTTAATTTCATTGCGTTACTTCTAGCACTATCCTAAGTTCCATTACCTACTATTAATAATGAAGTCGTATCTTCTACATTGTATTGTCCTATTTCAGTCTGATTATCTCCGGATGCTTTAGTGTAGGCTCCACCAGCATGAGAGTACCTACCTCCTGCAATACACCCATAACCCTCTGCATGAGCCTCTGATCCACTAGCAACACAACTACTACCTTCCGCATGGGAATGCTGTCCACTGGCGGTATTATCTGCGCCTTCTGCGTGAGCACTATCACCACTTGCGGTAGTATTATAACCCTCCGCAAAAAATTGTTGTGAAACAGATTAAAATCGGGTATTTTCTAAGGTTTATCCACGGGTATAACAACAGGCGGATACTTATCCGTGGAAATGATTCTTACCCACACGAGTAGTGTGGATAACCCTTGAAAAAGGGTCAATAATGTAAAAACAAAGAAATTTATTTTCTCTGTTTTGCACATATGGAACCTAGTCTTTAATGGGGTTCTGAATAGTTACTATTTATTAAGTTCTTTTATCATAATTAAATAAGAGAAAAAAGTGGGAAAGTGGGCAGATAACCAGCAAACCCGCATAAAACACTGGGTTTTTCGTGGTCAAATCCATTTTTAAAAGTGGGCAGAAAGTGGGCAAATGGCTATAAATTTGATTAAAATCGTCCGTACACTTCCACTAAACCTCAAAAAATCTTTACAAATCAGACCAAAAAACCACTTACCCATTTTGCAGAATTTAAAAGTGGGCGTCAATTTGGTCGTTTTTCAACATTTTTAAGTACGTACGAACGTATAAACGAGCATAAGAATAGCCCACATTTTATCCTCACCGATTAAGATAAGTGACTAAACCTGGGCTATAAATATGTGATTAAAGTATTAGCTAAGTATAATTCATATATACGACTATTTAAATGCATCTGATAATACGGAAGTACATACCCCTTACAGGTAGCCATTAGTTAATTAAGTAATTTAAACCAAAAACAATGATGATAGAGCTTACATTTTATTTATTATTACATCTTTCTTTATACAATGTACCCCAAGTTTTAAATCCAGTTTTATTGATAAGAGTCTCCCAAGCCTCCCAAGGAGAATCTCCTATTTTACCTGTGTGATAATAAATTTTACCTGATTCAGATACAAATAATAGGGAGTACTCATTACAACATTTTCCAACTGGAACAAGTCTTTCACCAGCATAACCTTCTTCGACTTTAAACTTCCCATACCTAAAATATGATCCTACTACTTCTAAGGGATTTGTATGGTGACGTTCTTCATTTTCACTATGTTTATCTATTGTTATATTAAGCATCCCAAATTCCTCAAGAAAGTGCAAAACTGCAGGAAACAATTCAAAACCATATTTATTGTAATGCTTTTCTATAAAAGATGTATCTATTCTTCTACCTTCATACCAGCCAGCTTCCTTCAGTATTTCATAAACTTTTAAATTACCACTCATAATAAACCTCCCGATTATTGCATTGCATCGATTACATTCTTAAAAGTATTTTCACAATTTTCACAAAATGGTATTATCTTCCCAGTATCTATGTATACTGATCTTAATACTATATTATCAAATTTTGCTCCTTGTAAAATAGCATCTCTAACAGCCCATATCTCCGCACAATTTTCTACAAGCCTATCAGATTTAAAGCTAGGCTCTAACGGATTATCATTGAAGTACATTTTTGCATTTGCTGCTGCTGTCTTAGTATCCATAATTGCTTGCCTTAATTTACCCATTTCCGCTTTTATGCTACTTATATTTTTACCAACAAACATTTCTGGATTGGTTGTTGCGAGTTCATCAATATAACTATCTTCTAAAAATGTTCTATAAAAATTAACTATATCATCTGAATCCGTTAATGATGTCCTTAATATGCTTGGATTACTTCTCCATATACCATTCATACCTAAACCTACTATATCGGAATTTGTAGCATCTAAAGCAACACTTGCAACTGTAGAAGTAACATCATCACCGTACTTAGCACCGCTTCTTATAGCGTCAGCGTAATCTGATGCTACTTGTGGCGCTCTCATAATTGTTTGTGTAACTGACTCACCATATCTTACAAGTGTTGATGAATCAATTATACCACTTCTATAAGCTTTAGCAACAGCTTCAGATACTGATTCACCAATATTTGAAAGTTGAACCGCATCCGTTACGCCCATTGATTTAGCATATGTTATAGCATCCCTACCTGAAGCCATCATTTCAGCAACTTCTTGAGAATATCCATACTGTGCAAGAGTTTTTAATTCCAACCCAAGTTCAACCGTTCTTGCCTCTGTCAGACAAACTTTTGCTATACTAGCAACAGCAGCAGCATCCATAGCAGCGCAGCTGATATTCAGTACACTTTCCCACCAAGACAATTCTCTTCCTGTTAATACATCTTCTCCATATAAAACATCAATAAATCCCTTTATGCTACTGATAAGCGGTACTATGCTTAAAACCCTACTTAATCTTTCTTTTTCATTTTCTTGTTCCCATATTGCGAAATATTTATTTGCAGTAGTATTACTTTCCATTAAGCTTACTTTAATATTACTAATATCATCATAACAAAATGTTTCACCATTTTCTAACTTAGTTGCTATATACGTAGTTACAAATGAATTCTCTTTAATAATTTGGTTTTGCAATAAAGTATACATTATGTATAAAGATTCTATTTGTATTTCATGAGCAGGAATGTCAGGACTTGATTGTGCTAAAACTAACATTGATTGATTATGTCTCAAATACTCCAACATTAAATATGCTTCATTAACAAAAGATAAATTTTTATCCAAACTTGAAACAGCTTTATCTCGTCCTGAATAAGCTGTTTTGTCAATTCCAATTTTCCCCGTATCAGTACCTATAAATATATCAGTACGGAATTGATCAAATGACCATTGTTTAGGCATTATATATCCAAGATTCCCACTATAACCTGAAGAAGCATCGCTTACAAAACAATACTTTGCATATCCAGCATCATATACTCTAGTACAAACATTTCTTGGTCCATATATTCCAATACTATAATTTATCCCTAATCCCTGCATAGTTTCGCTTAACTGTTTAAAATATGGGAGTATTACATCTGTCACTTCATAATCATATGCATCAAAATCAACAGCAAAATATAGAGTAGTTTCTTCAGGAAAACCAAAATTCTTAGCAGCATTTTCAGCGCTAACTGCATCTAATTCGGCTTGTTCAATGGTATAATAACTAGCGGAACCACCATATGTTTGATAAATTGGGAAAATTGACAATCCTGTATTCAATATTAACTGTATTTCATCATCAGTCATCTTTTTGTCTATTATCCCTGAATTAGCATTAGTCAAATAACGACCTATATATGTATAACCGGCATTTTTTATTGTGTTTACTGTAAATGTATTTAATCTTGTAGCTGTATCACATGCAGAAGAAGATCTTGTTGTATCTCCGCAAGTAGTATACAATGACATCTGAGTTCCTTTGTCTGCATTACCTGTTACATTGAGAATCATAAATTGTTGGAACTCAGTAACTGCAGATTTTACAGCATCTCCATATACACCATTAAATTCACCAGTTGCATATCCATTACAGTATAGAACAAATTGTAATAAAAGCACATAATTTGACCGGGTATCGTTATATACTAAGAAAGGACATAAAGATGTTGTTGTAGGACCAAAACTACCATTCGCCACAGAAGTAGATAAACCTTCTTCTGCTTGCAATCCATAAATTAATGCTTTATTTGTATTACGTCCATAAATACCATCGGTAGGCATAATTCCAAAATATTTATTGTATTTCATATTTAATGATTGTTGAATATACCGGATATTCGGGTCACCATTCCAAAAATTTAATTTAAGAGGATCAGTATTCAAAATTGCCTTAAAAATCATAGGTGTTACAATGCCAGTTTGATCTAAGCCCGCATCACTTTCTAAATTTTTTACAGCTGCTTCAGTTTGCGAGCCGAACGTTCCATAATTATCATATGTTCCATAACCTTTACAAAAAAGTCCATGTTGTAATATTCTAATGATATTACTATTAATTCCAGGATTACTTCTTGATATTATAGGGCACTTTGAAGTTGTTGTGGGACCAAAAGATCCATTAGAACTACTTCCCATTCCCAATTCTATTTGCAATGCAATTATTAAAGCTTTAACTGTAGAAGCTCCAGTTATTCCATCCTCCGTTACTGGTACATATGTATATTTGCCTGTATAAGTTTGATTCAACCATTGTTGTGCTTCTAGAACTTTCACATCGCCAGTAAATTCAGGAATTAATGTACTAGTTCCCTCCTCAGCTAATGTATACGATGGGGGTAAACATCCCAGAATAAGTGTAAGAATCAAAAGTATTGAAATTTTCTTGTAAAGTTTCCTTCTAAACATATTTTTCCTCCAAGTATTCTCATTATTTGATAATCTTAAATATATTTTAATTTAGCTAATCAATAAATTACTTAAATAATGTATATTAGTTGGTTAGCTTAAGGTTTTAAAAATAAACTAAAAGAGAATTAATTTAGGACTTTGATACCTAATTATTTTAATATTACTTCTTTTTCAAATTTAAAACTCTTTCCATTATCATCTGATACATACATTGCTTTTTGATTCTCGGAGCTATCACCTTCATTAAGTAACAAATACATCTTTCCATTTTCTAAATAAGGTATTTCAGGTTGTATGTAAAAATTAGTTTTAGAAATCCCGATAACGCTCCATGTTTTCCCCCCATCTTCAGTTCGATATAATTCCGGACTTTCATTGCAGACCATAGACATAAAACCTAAATCCTCACTCAAAAATGCTGCTTGATACAGCTTATGTTCATTGATGTTTGTCTCTGATTTTATTTCCGTCCAACTTTCCCCCCCATCTATTGTTTTAAATACAGATTTCGCCTCCGTATTCATTACTCTTTCAGTTGTTACTACAATATAACCTACTTTCTCGCTTACAAATGATATAAATTTAAGCCTTCCCGAATATATAATCTTATGTTCCTTATCAACCTGAACATTTTCCCATGTTTTACCTTTATCAGTTGATTTGATTATGGATAAAGTAGTATCTGTTGTTCCACCATATGTAAAAATAGTTCTTTCGGGACTTATTATATAGCTTCCATTTTGCAACTTATTTAAATATGAGTTTCCATCCATTACGTGACACAGATCTTCTAATAATATTGGAACATCAACCCAATTATTTCCGTAATCATAGCTAACACTGCATAAATCATTAAAAATTCTGTATGTATTTTTAGCACTTAGTTGAGGTTCTTTTGTTTGCTGTATAAATTCATTATTAAAAGCTTTCTTGCTTGCCTCATCTGATGCTTTATATTTCTTGTCATATGCATCTTTAGTTATATCCATTTCTTTATCAACTATTATTTCAGTATTTGTAGTAATATCATCATTATCAACAAACTCTTTATCTAAAGCTTTTTGTTCAGTCTGATTTGTAGACCCTATGCTATTGAAAGTATTATCATCTTTTATTTTAGATTCTGTGGCATGTCCAACATTGATATTATTTTTAACCTCCTCTCGTTTTGAATTAAATAATGTTAAGATGTTTGGTACTGTTAATGCTAACAAAATTCCTACACAAATTAATAATTTCGACTTTTTGCCCATAACTATAACAATTTCCTTTCATATTTCATATGATTAGGCGTTTGCGAAACGCTACACCCTGCATAAATACGAGATATTTTTTGGCACAATTTTAAAGAAAAATTTGAAAACGACAAATATCAATTTCTTTCCTTGTTGGAAAACAACATTGACCTCGATGAGTTTATTTCGATTTCATTTCGAAATCATTATCATGCCTCAACCGGAAGACCTAGAAAATATCCACTTACTACAATACTCTGTGCTCTGCTTCTTCAGCGTATTTTCTCTATCCCAACTGATACATTTTTGATTATTTTCCTTCAATATTCGAAGGAATTAAGCCGAACTTTGATATTTTAAAATCGATTTTTTCTATAATATCTTTAGTACACCCATTCATTCCAAGTGAGTTTGGTGAGTAGATATGACACCTCGCAGTGCCATTCCCTCTCAGAACCGTGCTTGCCCCGTTAAGGCACACGGCTCCCCAGGTATCATTCACATTCATTTCTTATAAATATTTACGCAAATTTTAGGTTTTACCAGTGGATAATATCTCAGCATATCATAGAAACCTTGCCATGTATAACTGTTTCTCTGGCTTCTCCTGTTTATCCATTTGAAGATAATATATCTAACATTATTACAGTAGGCACATATCATTCTACTATTATCGGTGATTCCGTAGTAATTGTAGTGTCCTTTCAGTTTCGCATTGACTTTAGATATCAGTTCTTTTAACGGAATGGTTCTATTCTGTTTCATCCATATTTCAAAGTTCTTTATCTTTTCCTTGAACTTCTTATTACTGGTCTTTCTTTTTACACGAAAGTTTCCATTTTTTCCTTTTCCACAGTAATGGGTAAATCCTAGGAAGTCAAATGTCTCTGGTTTCTTTGGATTGCTGTTCTCTTCTGCAAATCTGCCAAACTCAATTAACCTGCATTTGCTTGCTTCCAGTTCCAGATTGAATTGTAACAGCCTTTTCTGTAACATATGATAGACCTGCTCTGCTTCGCTCTTATATTGAAAACAGCATACAAAATCATCTGCATAAACAATCAGATGGCATTCACCTTTCATCTGTTCTCTGACTTCCTTGTAGAACCATAACACCAGTACATAATGCATATAGATATTTGCAAGCACCGGGCTTAAATTTGAGCCTTGGACCGTTCCTTCCTCTGTCGGATGGTATATATTATCTTCCATCAGTCCGGCTTTTAAATATTTCTTGATTAATCCGAGCACGTTGGGATCTTTTATCTTGACCTCTATGAACTTCATCATCCATTCATGGTTTATGTGGTCGAAAAATCCTTTAATGTCTGCATCCAGCACATAGCTGACCTTCCTCTTTTCAATCGTCCAATTTAGAGCCTTCAATGCATCATGACAGCCTCGGTCTGGTCTGAAGCCAAACATACAATCAAGAAACCTCGGTTCAAAGACTGCTTCCACTACTTTCTTTAACGCCAGTTGGACTATTTTATCCTCATAGCATGCTATTCCCAGCGGTCTTTGTTTCCCATTACTTTTCGGAATGTACTTCCGCAAGGTTGGCATCGGCTTGTACGCTTTATTTTTCAGTCCTAATATCAGGTCATCTATGTTAGCATCCAACTCCTTTGCGTATTCCTTCTTTGATATTCCATCCATTCCTACTGCCTTTTTCTTATCTAGCTCTTCATGACACTGTAACAGTAAGTCCTTATTCAGCAGATGGTAAAGTGATGTAAATACCATGTTCGCGTTATTACTTGAAAGTTCTGCTATTCTGTCTAGTTTCGTTTACATTGTTTCTCCTATCCCTGTGTATAGACAATGTTTCCCTTTTCAGAGTGATACTCTGTAAATGCCTTTCCTCCTTCGACATTACTCGCTATCAACGGTACTACGCACTTATCCGACTCCCAGCTGTTCATTTGACTTCCTCTGCTTTAGACATTGTACATCATACTCTTTATAGAGAAACAACTGGGTCTCCCTAGTTACCATTTAGTCATTGTGCAGCATAACTGGCTCTTAGACCCCGCAGAGATATGTATGTACTCGCTTTTATCGCACATACATATGTTGCCTTCTGCCATTGCGACTGCATCGGCTCTCTGATTTTATAGGATTTCGTGGCTCAATCACTTTCAGCTCTACTGCCTACCTGCCAACGCTTAAGTCTCAGTATTACTACAGAGACTCCATGACTCGGTACTGATGGTTCAGCTTAAACCTTTTCAGACAGGATTTCCACCTGTTAAACTATATGGCCTCGCTAGGCCGCACCGCAATTACCTAATTATATTACTTAACCCCTAATCTGAAAATCGAAACCAGAATATAAAGACTTATATAACACCAGCTATATGAATCTTCCTAGTTTCTCTAAGGATTGGAGCCACCGCATTAACAATGTTAGGTTGAATTGCTCCTGCTACAGAAAGTTCAGGTAAATATTCAAGAGCCTCCAAGCGTTTTTGATCACATTTGTCTACAATCGGGCACATCTTACATTTTTCAGATAATTTTTGATATCCCCATGTCATCCTCTTTTATTTTTCTTCAAACACGACAGGCTTATGAGAATCAACATTTACAGGATTAGATAAACATTCAGCACAAGGTTCATTTACCTCGAGTATTTTTTCGTGCTTACATAAATTACAATATTTATTGAAATATACCTCTTTATAAGCCATAATTTTTCCTCTCTGTTATTTTCCTCTGTAATTAGTTACGTTAAAAGGCTCCTCTTTATAGTCGTTAATATAAATATCTAAGTCATGAAACATTCTGTGTAGAGCGATATAAGATGCTTCGCTATCACTAGTACCCTTCTTAATTATATTCGTAGCAATTGTATTTATCTTATCCAAGTCATCTTGTAGGTTTTCGTTCTCAGTATAAAACTCGCCAATATACTTCCGTATTTTTCGAGCCATTTCTAACTGATCTTTTTCACTTACATCCTTGTATCCACCATAACATATAGTCCCATTATAGAATGTGTGTATATGGTGAATTATATCCCCTGCGTTCTTTCCGCTTATTGTAATAACTGCATCTTCATCTACTGCACTCACTGTTACTTTTGCATCACCAAGGTTATTTTCTATTACTTTTTCTTTTTGCTTATTGCTACACCCAGTTAAAATAATTAACAATAATATTGTACTAACCATAACTATTTTTTTCACAATCTCTCCTTTACCTTTTTACATACTTAGACTTATTGAATTTTTTATCCTTTAATACATGTCTTATATCCAAATTATACCATTACAAAGCCAATCTTTCAATATCAGCATCACACTGCCAATTACAATTACAAGCTCAGTCTCGTTGAAATTATTTGCTTTATTCCCTAGATACTGGTTTATACACACGTTAATAAGTGTTAATAGTCGATTAGTAAAAGCTAGGACTGGTGCGACTGCCTGTCGCACAAAATAGAGCCCCCATTTTTCAGAGGGCTCTGTTAATTATACAATTATACTGTTACTTCGTGTTGAGGGTATACGCATCAACCATGGAACCTAACACGGAGTTCTGAATGTAATATCCAGATGTCTCCACAACCTGACCTGATGGCTGAATGTAACCCCACATTCTCTGTAATGCACCCTTCCAACCAAAGAGGTCTGTGTCCGCCTGAGCAGGTACATAACTCTGACCTCCACCGATGATAACTTTCTGGCCAGTTGTATTTAATGCACCTACCTTGGTATATGTATCACCAGACACTGTGTACAGGTCTGCATTTTGATACTGTGTACGAACTGAGTAGATACTACCAGCCGCAGGAGCATATCTCCAAGCATCACCATACTGTTTGTAGTTAGCCAGCTCCATAGCGATGAATGTACCTGTAAAACCAGAGTCAAGGCTGTAGAGACCCACACCGTCTTTGTTCGGATAGTATCCATACACTCCTACCGGATTGAAAATCGGAACTAAGTGGGTGAACCAGAGTTGTCTGTCTGGGTCATATGTTGAACCCTGCCAGTAAGTACCATAACTTTCTTCAAAGAATACAATCTGTCCATGGTTAAGATTAATCTTACCACTTCCCCCATCTGTAATCTGACACTTTCCTTTGGTTGGATGTATGTATACATACGTATAATGCTTTGCCATGATTAAATCCTCCTAATAAAATATGATTTTTTGGTTTCTTGTTATTTCACTTTTGTTATATATGTAAAGGTGCGCACCTTAACAACTTGATTGTGTTACTTGATGTTTTTTTATAGGACTCCCATTTTTCAGAGGGCCCAATTATTACATAATTAAGCTGTTGTAAACTTTCTTACTACCGGAGCGAGTGTCTGACCATAAATATCATTGATGCCGGTAATAACGATAGCGTCTGCATGTTTATTATTTACAGTTAAGATAGGAATCTCAAATGTTCCACCATGAGGATACCGAATAAGAGCTACTTGCTCACCATTCTTAAATTTAGGAGCGTATACTTCTGTATCTTTTAAGGTGTTAATCGGCAAAAGCATTTGATACTTTTGTTTTGGTAAGGCTGCTGCTTGTAAATGAACTGCTGCTTAATCACAATCATCTGAAAATGATTTTAATAACGCCATCGTAGTTGATCCAATGGTATTTACTTGCACCGAGGAAAGCGTGTTGACCCTCAAAGGTTTAATGCTTGTTGAAGTTCATACAGTACCTCCTCTTTATTTTCTGGATAAATAAAAGCAGCAAACGACATATCATTCATTAGATCAATATAGTAATCTTGATTCGGACGATGACTTCATAATCTTTCATAATACTATTATAGCAGTTTGATCTGTGATTTGTGTGCAGGGTTGATTTATTGTAAACAATCTTATCTCGATACTTTGTAATAATAACTATTGTATTTATATTTATAATCTTCCATATTACAGTAATCACAGATAAAATCATATGTATTACATTTAAGTATTTTTTAAAGCCTTATTCTTACCCTTATCTTCTCCCAGATATTTCGTAATCCTCTTTGACACTCCGCTTCGATCCATATGTAATTTCATTCCGATCTCTTCCTGTGATAAACCATCAACATAGCGGAAGATAAATATCTGTCTGATTTCACTATCCGGTATTGTATATATGTAGTCATGGATCTGACATTCCATTTCTAGAAGTTCTTCCAGTTTACTATTACGCTTCCTTTGCAGTTCATTAATCCATTTCTTACGTCTTTCATTGGCCTCCGTATCAACTCCTGTTATATAAAAATGCTTTTCAATATATGGAAAATGTTTTGAAGATCCCTTCACTCTGTCACTAACCATGGGTACTCCCATTTCTTCTAATCTTTTTATACGAAAGCTAAGGTCTTCAATTTCATTTTTAATTGCTCTGTATTGACTTAATTCATATTCAGTCATCTAAAACATCCTTTCTTATCTGGTACGCTGCCCATAATGCGTACACATTTAAAAACTATCTATAAGTTATCTTTTATTATCTTTAATTAAAATGCTTTTCATATCACAGTTAATGCTTTTTAATTATTAAAATGCTTTCATATTTTTGTTAATGCTTTTCCTTTATTAAAAGGCTATTCATATCTTTGTTAATGCTTTTCCTTTATTAAAACGCTATTCATATCTTTGTTAATGCTTTTCCTTTTATAAAACGCTATTCATATCTTTGTTAGTGCTTTTCCTTTATTAAAATGTTTTCTTATCTTTGTTAATACTTTTTCTTAATTAAAATGCTTTTCATATCTTTGTTAATGCTATTCCTTTATTAAAATGCTTTTCATATCACTGTTAATGCTTTTCCTTCATAAAAATACTTTTATTATCTCTGTTAATATTTTTCTTATATAACCTCCCTTACCCTTCTTAGTTTATTCCATACCAACCGATGCCATATAAACACCTCCTTAACCAATCTCAATTTATTACGTAGCTCGCCAATAGAGATATTTTTATGACAATATCTCTCTTTTGGATAGCTTAAAGGCAAAAGATATCCTATTCCATACAAAAGTATAGATTACATAATGCTATCGCTTAGAGGCATTTATTGTACTGACATAGTACTTCCGCATAATTCCCAATATAATTCCTGCAGCTGAAACACCTGATTTATAAAATATCTCTTTATGAGCTAATTTCGCTTATCTTCTCATTTGTTCCAAAGATTTTCTTCATTAACTGGCTATGTGATGCAGGTATTAACGTTTGAATAATCTATACACTGATCTACCTGAATATATTGATTCCTGCTGTAACATTTATTACCATATAATAATTTGTATTATCGATTATACTCTCTTTCAGCGAGTTGTCAAGCTGTAAGTTTAATCAAAACTATCTCATAGTATATTTTGCTCACTTTTAGCTTGCAAACCACGTGTTTACGTGGTATAATCAGTATGAAAGGTGGGATATCCATGTCAGAAGAAGAAATCAGAAAAATCTTTTCAAGAAACCTGACAAACTTGTTAGAAGAAAAAAACAAATCTCAAAAAGATCTCGTTGATTTTATCGGCGTCAGCTCGTCGACTGTATCGAATTGGTGTACCGGGCAAAAGCTGCCACGTATGGACAAAGTGCAGCAAATCGCTAATTGGCTCGGAGTTAACAACTCCGACCTTCTGGAAAGCAAAAAGGCAGAGCAGCAGATGACCTATGATGAAATGTTTAAGATCTATACCAGAGGTAAGAATTCCTTAACTCCTCAGGAGAAGATGAAATTGGCAAAGATTATATTATCAGACGATAAGGGCTAGAAGAAAATGGATTATGACAGAATAAAGTATACCGTTTATTCAATCTATGAACAGTGTAATATTAAGCAGCTTCCATTTGATTGTTTTCAACTGCTTTCGGACAAAGGCTATATTTGCAAAAAGTACTCCCAATTATCTGAAACAAAATATCAGGCCTGCATGGAACTCAGTCCTGACTCCTGCACGATCGGTGACACCATTTTTTACAATGACAAGAAGTCCTTACGAAGAATTCGCTTTTCCTTGATGCATGAATTAGGACATATTGAATTGAAAACAGAAAACGAAACAGAAGCCAATCTATTTTCCAGCAACATACTATGTCCTTCCATTGCATTACATTTTTCGAAGCTAAATAATATCCGGGAAATATCCAACCTATTTAATATTTCACTCGAATGTGCGAAATACGCGAAGGAATTTTATGAAAAATGGCTTTTTAGTGTTAAGAATTATGGTATGACCGATATAGACACAAAAATCTATCAGCACTTTTATGATCAGGATAGCAGGCAGTTTGTTTTTAAAGAAACCCAGTGTATTTACTGCGATTCGATTATCTATAATTCAAACAAACCAATCTGCAGAAAATGTGATAAGCCCCTAGCTGATCAATCCCTTTTCGATGATCAGCCCATTGATTTGTTAATCGCTGAGAATGCTTGGCTATATAAAGGACTTTAATCGAGTTTTCAAAACGTGATTTTACTGATAAACATAAATCGACCGCACCATTTTATCATTACAAAAATCGACAGAATATAAAGTTTTCTATGTAATCCGCTCCAAACCGGCAGGCAGGAGCAGGAAAATTATTCGATTTGTCTTACGAATTATTTGCAGAAATCCGGAGGAAATGCAGGATTAATTGCATAGAAGTTCCTTGCGTCCAGTTCATCCTGGATTATTCTTAGAGCTTCACCGAATCTCTGGAAGTGAACGATCTCTCTTTCCCTTAAGAATTTGATCGGTTCACATACATCATGATCATGAATTAAGCGAAGAATATTATCATAGGTTACTCTTGCTTTCTGTTCTGCTGCCATATCTTCCACCAGATCTGCAATCGGTTCTCCCTTGCTCTGTAATGTTGTAGAAGAAAATGGTATTCCACCTGCAGCCATTGGCCATATACCCAGAGTATGATCTACATAATAGTTTTGGAAGCCACCTTCCACGATCTGCTCAGGTGTCAGGTCTCTTGTCAACTGATGAACAATAGCACCAACGATTTCCATGTGCCCAAGTTCCTCCGTACCAATATCAGTTAACACACCTGCTACCTTTCTATTGGGCATTGCATAACGCTGCGACAGATAACGTAATGAAGCACCGATTTCCCCATCGGGGCCGCCGTATTGGCTCATGATAACCTGTGCAAGCTTCGCGTTACAATCATCGATTTTTACTGGAAATTGCAATCTCCTTTCATAACTCCACATACACTAGCACCTTCCTTCCCAAGGCCAAGGTTCCTCAACCCATGCCCATCTGTCATCATTCTCAACACGATACCATTCAATCGGACCATAACATTTGGTGTATTCGCGCACTGCTTCATTTCTTACCTTTGAAACTCTGTCCCAATAATCCAAAGCGGCTCTGTCTGTCGGATGAGTATCCAGGAATAATCTTAATTCATCGCAGACAAAGCTGGTTGCTTCTATGCATGCAAATAATTTATCTCTGTTATTACCATCCATCATTTACAACTCCTTCCACGCCATTCTAAATCCAGTTCCTTAAACATTGTTCCTCTTGAAAGGGCCACAAATTCATTCTCATAAAGATTTCTGAAGCGCTGCCAAGGAACATAGGCCATACCAATCGGAAATCTGTCAAAGGCTCCCTCATAATCTTCTCTTTCGCACATGTCATCCGAAGTGTATCCACCGATCATGTCGCTGCAAACAGGATCATTTGGCCTGTACGAGGACATGCTCTTGCGTCCCGTACTGCCATGATAATTCCGCTTATCCATATCTAAGCCACTCCTTTCTTACAATGATTGCATCACAATCACTTAGGCGATTTTCTGTAACCAATACACCTGATAACATGAGAAATCGCTCTGAAACATAAATGAGCAACATACTGGTCATTATGTTGTTCTATATATATTATGAAGTAAGGACAATTCTGTGCCTGTATGCCTGAGGGAAAGCATCCCTTCCATAAATTTTCCTGATAATAGAAATAAATTTTCCTTGTCCTGCAATAAAGCCAGGAATGTTCCGAAAACATTGACAATAAAGGCTTTATCATATAATATTTAACTATAACTTTTGACGAAGGAAGTATACATATGTATCATTTTATAATAAATCCGAAATCAAGCTCAGGAAGAGGCATCCGGTATTGGTGGACCGTAAAAAGTGAATTGGATAAGAGAGAAGTTCCCTATACAGCAACCTTTACAAAATATATGGGACATGCTACGGAGCTTACCAGACAGATATGCAAAGAGAATGCCGGCATTAAGAATATCGTGGTTCTTGGCGGTGACGGAACCTTGAATGAAGTAATCAACGGTATTGATAATTACTCTGAGGTTCTCCTTGGTTATATCCCTTCCGGCTCCAGCAATGATTTAGCCAGAAGTCTTAAGATACCTAAGAATCCGGTTGAGGCTCTTAATAATATTCTTAAGCCCGTACGTTTCAAGTATTTAGATCATGGTATTATACAATTTATTGACGCTGAGGTTACTCCCAGAAAATTCTCCTGCTCCAGCGGTATGGGGTATGATGCTAATGTATGTAATGAGGTACAATCCTCTCCATTAAAGAAAAGACTAAACCGCTTTGGTGCAGGCAAATT
>Ga0207834_1000316_pt1 | contig 17294 bp, 14 predicted proteins | sample LuqExpMetagenom5_FD_187763 | JGI IMG/M metagenome (GOLD analysis project Ga0207834, IMG submission 187763) | Tropical forest soil microbial communities from Luquillo Experimental Forest, Puerto Rico - Sample 5 (SPAdes) | ecosystem: Environmental > Terrestrial > Soil > Tropical forest ...
CCTCTTCTCGTTCAAAGGGCTTTGTAATATAATCATCCGCACCTGTTTTTAAAGCGTTCACCCTGTCCTCCAGAGCACTCTTTGCTGAAATCACAAGGATCGGGGTAGCATAGCATTGACCTATTTCCCGGATCAGCTCTTCACCAGACATCCCTGGGAGCATCAAATCCAACAAAATCAATTGATAAGTATTCATTGTAAGTAAAAGCTTTGCTTCCGTACCGGAAAATGCACTGGTTACCTGATATCCCTCCCGCTGCAGATACCGGCATAAAATACGGTTAATATCTTCACTGTCCTCCACCACTAATATTTTTATTGGTTCCATGCCTACCTCCCTTTTTTATATTGCGTCCCCATTATTGACTAATTATTTCATATCTATATCCGTACACTCTATATCCGTACGCCGAGCTCACTCAGCTCCTTCTTAGCCTGATCTATATTTGTCACAAGAATTGCATGAAAACCAAAGAGCTTCGCTCCATCCAGGTTCTCTTGAATATCATCGAGAAAGACTGCTTCTTTAGGATTTATACTATATTTATTGATCAGTGCTTCATAGATTTCTGCTTCCGGCTTTACATGATTGATTTCATGAGAGATAATTCCACCATCCACATATCGAATAAACTTAAAGTTCTTTTTATCATTTTCGAAGTGCCATTTGGAATAATTGGATAACAGATACACCTTATAGCCGTTCTCCTTTAATTCCCTGACAAATCCTTCCGAGTAATCATATTCCTTAACCACTTCAAGGAAATGATCAAAAAATGCCCTGATTTCCTTTTCAATTTCCGGATGCTGTCTGCAGCATAGCTCAATCAGCTCAGTTTCCTCCCTGCTGCCTCGGTCCCATTCCTTCCAGAGTTTACTTTGAACCGTCGCACTGGCAATCTTCTGAATTAGATCCTCCTCGTAACCGCAGCCCTGCAAATACTCCTTCCAACCAAAGTGTGCCAATACATTACCTATGTCTAATACGATTGTATGAATCATTTTCTCTCCTCCAACTAATATAACAATGCTGTAAATTTAGCGATAATCTTGATTTAATACTTCATGTCCTAATATCTAACAGATATTATTATACAATACTTTCTAAATAAAACCAGACACTTTATGTGAATAAATACGCATCCATGCAGAGCCTTTTATATCACAGGACGCAATTACCTGAAATAAAAAAGTACTTGCCATCCCGCGACAGCAAGTACTTCTATAGGAAATGTTATGTTTTAATAATTAGTTGTTGATCAACTTCGGCTTGTTGGTCCAGCTCATCATCTTACGAAGCTCAGTTCCAACCTTCTCAAGCTCATGCTGCGCTTCAATTCTTCTCTTAGCGTTGAAGTTCGGACAGCCAACCTGATTCTCAAGTAACCAATTACGAGCGAAGGTACCATCCTGGATTTCAGTAAGAACCTGCTTCATTACTTTCTTAGTTTCAGGTGTAATAATTCTTGAACCGGTCATGTAATCACCATATTCAGCAGTATTGGAAATAGAGTATCTCATTCCTGCAAAACCGCTCTCATTGATTAAGTCAACGATTAATTTCATCTCATGGATACACTCGAAATATGCGCTCTCAGGCTCATAACCAGCTTCCACCAGAGTCTCAAAACCAGCCTTCATAAGAGCTGTAACACCACCACAAAGAACAGCCTGCTCACCGAAAAGGTCGGTCTCTGTCTCTTCTTTGAAGGTTGTCTGAAGAACACCAGCTCTTGCTCCACCGATTGCTAATGAATATGCAAGACCTAAATCATGAGCCTTGCCCGTTGCATTCTGATGAACAGCGATTAAACAAGGAACTCCGCGGCCTTCCTGATACTGGCTTCTTACAGTATGTCCAGGTCCCTTAGGAGCGATCATTAATACGTCTACGTCTGCAGGAGGAATAATCTGGCCGAAATGAATGCTGAAGCCATGAGCAAACATTAATGCATTGCCCGGCTCTAAGCTAGGAGCGATGGACTCCTTGTAAAGCTTAGCCTGCTTCTCATCATTAATCAGGATCATGATGATGTCAGCTTTCTTTGCAGCCTCTGCTGCTGTATATACTTCAAATCCTGCTGCCTCAGCCTTTGCCCAGGACTTACTTCCTTCGTAAAGACCGATAATAACATGTACACCGGATTCCTTCGCGTTTAATGCATGTGCATGTCCCTGGCTGCCATAGCCAATTACTGCTACTGTTTTTCCCTCTAATAATGAGAGATTACAATCTTGTTGATAGAAAATCTTAGCCATACTAAATATTCCTCCTTGATTTTTGAAGGATTTCCTCCTTCTTAATATTTAATAAGTATACATTTGTTAAAATGTTCTTAACATTCTTACTGATCAGTCAATCATCAGTCCTCGATATAGTCCGATATATCCCCCGAACCTCTGGTAAGGCCTGTGATACCGGTACGAACCAGTTCCTTTATCGTATATTGATCGAGAAGTTTGATAAAGGCATCTATTTTTTCCTGACTTCCGGTAAGCTCAATCATCAAAGATTCTAAAGCTACATCTACAATTTTTGCCCTGAAGATATCTGCAATTGAAATGATTGCCTGGCGGTCCTTCTCGGAGGCACTCACCTTGACTAAGACCAGTTCCCTGGTTACTGATTCACCGGATGCTAATTCCTTGATTTCAATCACATCCTCTAATTTCAATAACTGTTTTCTGATCTGTTCCAGTATCTGGTCATCTCCATGAGCTAACACGGTCATTCTTGAGATGGCAGGATCCTGAGTCTCACCTACAGTCAAACTGTCAATATTATAACCTCTTCTGCTGAACAACCCGGCGACACGGCTCAGAACACCGGCTGTATTATCTACCAGAATTGACAATACCATTCTCTTCATAGCATGTTCCCCCTATCTGAATAGTCACTGTGTCAGTAGCTTATAAGAAAAGCCCGTCACCACAGGACACTCTGCAATGGGGCTTCTGCTGCTGTATAAAAATAACTTATTTAAGTTTTAAGTTATTGTATCAACAAGACATCTATTTGTCAAGTATTGAAACCACTGTATTTGAACAAATTTTTTATTAGTTTAAATTACTAAAGTGCTTGCATAAAAATACAGGAATTATACTATAATCATGAGCCCAAAATTACGGATAATACCAGTTTTCAGATAGCCGTTATGCAGGAGAATCATTCTTTTTTTTATAAAAGGATACTCTTCCATATGAGCAAAGGTATTGATCATCTGCTTGCTATCGTCGGACAGAAGCTCATCGTAGATTGTTACAAATTCATCTGCCTGACGATAAAGGATGTGCAGGGCTTCCTTTTGATCTTTGAAATCCTCTATTCGATTCCTAACATAAGGAAGAAAACCATTGCCTCCGACCACATTTCCTCCATGCTGCCGGTAAAGCAGGGTTCCTTCATTTACAAATCCTATCTTACCCATGGACGCAGCAATCAGCGCAATCCACCAGTCATGAAACTTTGCCTGCTCCGGCAGGCGGTGGCTCTGCAGCACCTTGCGCAGAGCGCAGTTGACCATGACCGTACAGCCGATCAGTTTATTTTCCATTAAAATATGAGGAAGATCTGTTTTCCTGGGATTCAGGTGATTGGAGCAGAAAAAAGAACCGCTAATCACATTTAAATTCTGATCAGCAATCACTGTATCTGTGAAAACCGCAAGGGGCGAAGCTTTACCAAGCTGGGCTTCCATATGCCTCATTCTTTTCAAGGTAACTGCAATTTTATCCGGTTTCCAGACATCATCCTGATCGCAGAACATGACATAATCCATAGTAGTTCTGGCCGTAGCCTGAAGAAAATTCAGCGTTACTCCGAGATTATTCTCATTCTGAAATACATGAACCATAGATGGCTTCTGCTGTTCATAGCTTCGTAGCACAGCCATGGTATCATCCTTCGAACCATCATCATAGATAAAGAGTTCAAAATCCTGATAGGAGGAGGCAAGGATAGATTCAATCTGCTCCCCTGCATATTTCTCACCATTATATGTTGTCATCACGATAGCTACTGTGCTCATGCTACATTGCTCCATTATTTAGAATTGATTCGGTTTTAACTTATTTCCAATAGGATTTGTTCATACTGCAACGCTTTACAAAATCCTTGGAAAACAAATCATAATGCTTGCCCATCTGATAACCGAGGAATTTAAAACCACTGCTGAGGATCAAGTCCGGTATCAGCTGGTATTTCTTCTTTTCCATCAAGAATTTCAAACTGTTCTTAATCAGTTTCATACCCTCAGATTCAGATTTTACCCCATGGAATACTTCAATATAATTATTATGGGAAACTCCAAGGTCAAAATTACGGGAAAATTGCTGAAGATAGGAATATACGTGGGAATGAACCACCTTGGCTTCCGCTGCATAAGCAATTTTATAGCCGTCACGGATCATAGCGGCAGCCATGATCATATCCTCATTAAAGATAGTCTTGTCGACAAAGCCGCCAAGTTTATCATAAATCGTCTTACGGTAAGTAGCGCATACGTTGGAGCAGAAGAAGGTCTTGATTCCAAGCTCATCAAGGTCATCCTTTGATTTCACGCGGCTATGCTTCGGATAATTAAAGCTGCGGGTATAACGCTCCAGCAGATCCGACTTTTCGTCGGGAAGTTGTCTGGCATAGGTTGCTGACACCTGAGGATCCTGATATGGCTCCAGTAACCGTTCCACCAGATATTCATCCGCCGGTACCGCATCCTGAGTCATAAACATCAGGATATCTGCGCCAGATAGGGACGCTCCATATTTACGTGTCCCTCCGTGATCAAAGGATTTCTTTTCAATCGGAACAACAGTGATGTTACTCTCACTGATTTCCGGCAGCGGCTGTTCCTTCCCCTGATACTCTTCTGTATGCATAATAATTACCCTGTTCGGCTTCACCGTCTGACGGTAAAGCATCATCAGAAGCTTATTCAGTTTATCATCCGAATGATAGGTCGGAATGATAACATCTATGGTGTAATTACCCTTTTTTTCTGTTTGCTCATGCAATTGATCATCCATTGATATCACCTTGATGCTGCTTATCGCATCCCAGATTGAAGTATTCTTAACAACCTGAATCCTTTCGATTATTCTAAAAGTTTATCAACAGTATACCACATTCTGGTGAAAAGGAAACTGTTAAGTTAATATTTTATTATTACGTTAGATTCTTTTTATAATTTGGCAGAAGAACAGAGCCCGGTGAGATTGTATACCGAACTCTGTCAATAATAGGTGTGATGGATTAGCCTATTCTATTGGCTGATAATGGTTTATTGGTTGTTATTAGCTCATTGGCTGTTATTGGCTCAATGGCTGTTATTGGCTCAATGGCTGTTATTGGCTCATTGGCTGATACTGGTTCATTGGCTGACACTCTGTGAAAAACATATGTTATGATTATCCTATTTTTCTGACAGGTGTTGCTTCATAGTCTGATTAGCCAGATATACTGCATAATTAAAATCCCTGATTTCCCTATCCGAGTAAACTGACGCAATCCTCTGGTAATAGTCATTTGCAATGAATTCTGGTGTCTGTCCATCATAGGAATTTATCTCTCTGTCATAATTATTTTCATCCGACAGATTACCGTTAGTCCATCGGTTACTGTCAGCAAGAATCGGATGTACTGCCGGGGCAGCATCGAGGGATAATTCATAGGTTAAGTAGGTCATATCCTCCCGGTCTAAAAGCACAGTGTGATCAATCAGATACTCTGCAATAAAGTAATCCGGCTTGGAAAAGGAGAAGGCAATATAACAGATTGATACCACCGCAACACAGTATTGAAATAACGGGAAGCCCTGAACATATTCTGAGGCAATTACTCCTGTCAGTACCAAAGCTATTATCAAAAGCGACAACAGAACAAATAACCGCAGAAAGGTAAGATGATAAGCGCCGATATAAAGCAGCATTCGGTAAGTTGCGGAGACTATCATAATATAGGTACAAACAGTCATGACGGTTACGATCACTCGCAGCAGCTTGCTCTCCTGGAAAAAAGCCTTGCAGATTAGTATCAGGGAAACATTCATGATTGCAACCGCTAAAAGTTCGAAGAAGCCTCTTCTTGCATATTCCGCATAAGTAAATTCCGCCGGAAGGACAAACAAACCTTTTGCAAACAGATATGCAACCTGAATACCGCAGAACAACAGATAAACAAGGCTGAGTATTGTCATGAAAGTGATTGCTATGGATGAATCGGCTTTCGCTCCAGACTGCTTCTCTGCCATTCCTACTCTCGCAACGGATGCGCAGATAATACAGTAGCAGGCGAAAAATCCGAATAATATCATAAAAGCGATTCCGAAGATATCCGCGGAAAATATAACATCAAACAGCTTCTTCGTAAGCTTTCCGAACAGAAGATCCGCACTTGCAAGCAGTGCTGTTACCATCCATAAGAACGGAATGGAAATAACCACACCAAGAAAAATATTTCTTGTTTTGTCATTTTTAAATACCTTAGTATGCTTCATAAAATTAATACAATCTACAAAAGGCATATATACGGAAGCAAGACAGTAAAAGGGTAATCCGATCATGCGTAATAAATGCTTCATGAATTCCCACAGACGGTCTTCATAAAACTGATGCAGAAGGGATAAATCAAGCAGCAACAGAATTCCGATAAAATTAATAAATTGCAGAATACCGCTGGCAGTTAAAGTCGTTGATAAGGCTAATAGTATCGCTCCGGCGTAATAATAGTTGGTTCCTGATTTTACAGGAATGGAGAGCTTCTTCATAATCACCGTCAATAAGGCAACGATAATCAGGGTAAATAACAGAATATTTAATCCAATTCCAGCCTTATAAAACAATATGGCAAAAAATGCTCCGAAGATGAAACTAATCCCGCCATACAAACCAAAATTTTGGCGCACTTTAGTAAGCAGTGGTGATTCTGGCTTTCTTTCGAAAGCAACCACGTCTGCCGGTCTTATTTCCTCCTGAGAATGCTCAGGAAGATTCATATTGAATTGTTCCACTTTATTAACCTCCTTTAATAAAAACTAAATATTTTATATGACGTACTATTGCATTCTTTCTTGCTGAGGATATTCTATATCATCTTCTACACACTGGCAGCTCTGGTGGCCTGTATCAGAATCAGTCCTGTCAGCATTTTAATAATAATCATGATCTTAACTCTTATCCTCTACATACTTTAAAATATCGCCCGGCTGGCAATTCAAGGCTTTGCAGATAGCTTCGAGTGTACTGAAACGGATTGCTTTCGCTTTATTATTCTTAAGAATGGACAGATTCGCCATCGTGATATCAACCTGCTCTGCAAGCTCGGTCAGTCCGATTTTTCTCTGAGCCATAACAACATCCAGATTCACTTCTATCATACTTACCTCCTATATGGTCAGATCATTTTCCAGTTTGTAGGTTACTGCCTGCTCAAACACCAAAGAAAGTACCAGTGAGAACAAACCTGCAATTAAAAATACTACAGCCAATACCATCGCCGCCGGGGTAATGATGAAGAATAACCGTGCCAGCATACTTACTGAAATGATAAATGCACATATCCCCATTCTCTTTAAGGAGGTCACATTCTCCTTAACAAAGGGATCCTCCTTAATCACCGTACCAAACATTTGCCGGAGCTCCCACAAAATCACAAGTGCAAACACTCCTGCTATCATGAAAATTACGCAGAACGGGATATAGTAATCATCGAATACACTATAAAATCTCCCGACAAATTTAAAACTGAAGGGCACTGTTATACAGACAATAATCCCAGTAAAGAACATCAAATCTAATAAAATTTTTGTAAAGCGCACTAATCGATTTTTACTCATGGCAGAAATTATCCTCCTGTTATTGATACATTTATTACCTGCTTATCGTAAATATATCATGGCAGTAAACGAATGTCAATAATATTTTATCGTTATTCGATAAATTATTATTGACAATAGATAAATTATCTAATGATTGCCTTCTTTTCAGGCAATCATTGGATGGTAAGGCTAGTCCAGATGAATGTATATGCCCACATATTCATTTCTATAGCCTAATCAGACTTTTGACTCCCAGATCATAATTATGTCAGTATCTACTTTTTCCTTGCCACAGTATGATTTTGTGCTATAATAAAAATCATTCTAAGCTTAAGGACTGAACTTATGAAAATGACACGTCAGGAAAAAATATTTACAAAACCAATCAATGTATTACTACTGTCACTGGTCTGCACCATTCTATGGGGAAGTGCATTTCCAAGCATCAAAATCGGATATCAGCTTTTTGGACTTGCCACCAATGATGTCTCCGGGAAATTGGTGTTTGCCGGACTAAGATTCTTCATCGCAGGTCTTCTTGTTATACTGATCAATTCACTTCAAGTCAAGAAGCTGATTATGCCGGAGAAAACAAATATAAAAGGAGTCCTGATTGTCAGCTTCTTTCAGACGATCCTGGAATATATATTTTTCTATATCAGCATGTCCCATACCACGGGTGTGAAGGGAGCAATCATCGATGCTTCCGGCTTCTTCTTTGTTGTTATCCTCGCACACTTCTTTTATAAAAATGATAGATTCACCTTATATAAATCCACCGGATGCATCTTAGGCTTTTTGGGTATCATACTGGTGAATATCAAAGGCTTGAGTACAGCTGATTTCAGCTTTAACTTTCTTGGTGACGGTTTTATGTTGTTCGCAGCCCTTTTCTTTGCAATAGGTTCTCTGATCAGTAAGAATGTTTGCGTAAAAGCAGAAGCCACCATGGTAACCGGATATCAGTTAGGGTTTGGCGGTTTTGTCCTGATGATACTTGGACTGGCAACGGGCGGTACCTTAAAAATGATTACTTTGCCGGGTATCCTTCTTTTATTATACATGGCAGCCCTTTCCGCAATCTCATTTACCCTATGGACCATACTTTCCAAATATAATAAGATCAGTAAAATTGCTGTATATAATTTCCTGACTCCGGTCTTTGGAACCTTACTATCTTCCCTGTTTTTGGGAGAGAATTTATTGACCTGGTATAACCTGATGGCATTGATCCTGGTTTGCCTAGGCATCTACATAGTAAATCTCGTAAAAAAAGAGACTGTTAAAAATTAACAGTCTCTTTTTCTGATATCTCATTTAACTTTCAAATATCTCATTTAACTTTCAAATATCTTATTTTACTTTAAAAATCTTGTGAACTCTTCTGATATCATCTTTTACTCTTCTAATATCTTTTTTTCTAAATCCTGTTTTACTCTTTTGATATCTCATTTTACTCTTTCTATCTTTTTGTCAGTTTCTTAACAAGAGCAACAGCCGATTGAGCATCCTCGGAATATCCGTCAGCACCGATTTCCTCCTTGTAGCTTTCGGTAACAACCGCTCCGCCGATGATGATTTTTGCTTTTACCCCACGCTCTTTTGCAAGCTTTACTACATTTTTCATTTCTACCATGGTTGTTGTCATGAGAGCCGACAACGCGATTACATCCGCATTTTCCTCCAATGCCGTCTGGATAATCTTCTCAGTAGGCACATCCTTACCGAGGTCAATGACACGGAAGCCATAATTTTTCAGCATTAAGGTTACCAGGTTCTTACCGATGTCATGAATGTCCCCAGCCACCGTAGCAATGACGACGGTACTTCTGCTTTTTGACTCGTCCCCTTTTTGCAGCATCGGCTCCAGATAATCGATTGCGGTCTTCATCGTCTCTGCACCGGTGATTAATTGAGGCAGGAAATATATCTGTTTGTCGTAAAGACGGCCAACCTCATTAATAGCAGGGATTAAGGTCTCATCGATTAAAGAATCCGGTGTTGTACCATCTTCCAACACCTTATCAACCAATGCGATAATATTCTTTTTATTGCCCTTTACTACAGCCTGGAATACTACCTGTTTATTCATTTCCTTCGGGTCTGCAGTTGACTTTTCAACCTGAGTCGTTGCCTCTGACTTAGCTGTTGCTTCTGATTTAGTTGTTGTTTCTGATTTAGTTGTTTCCTCTGATTTTGTTATTTCTTTCTGTCCTGCTGCCTTCTGATCCTTCCCATTCTGATCCGAACCGGTTGTTATCACCGTAGGTCTTGTTGTAACTCTTTCGATATAACGTTCTGCCGCATTCTCCACTCCTCGAAGCAAATCGGAAGCAAAAGCAGTGTTTACCAGAAGATCCTGGGAAGGATTCGAGATTGCCATCGTTAGTCCGGCCTGGATGGCAAAGGCCAGGAAGGTACTGTTGATAAACTGACGCTCTGGCAATCCGAAAGAGATATTCGATAATCCGACTATGGTTGCTATGCCGAGCTCTTCCTTGCAGTAACGGATCGTCTGCAGTGCTTCAATTGAAGCGTTTTTATTCGCACCAACCGTATTGGCGAGTCCGTCGATTACAACATCCTCCTTGGTTAATCCCAGTTCATAAGCTCTGTTAAGGATGGCATGGATAATCTCTTTCTTTTCTTCGATGCTCTTTGGCAAGCCCTGATCGGACAAGGGAAGCAGGATGAACATCGCCCCGTATTTTTTCGCAATCGGTATCAACTTCTCAAATTTCTCCTTCTCCAGGGAAATAGAATTGATCAATGCTCTTCCGGGATACTGTCTTAAAGCCGCTTCAATGACCGATACATGGCTGGAATCGATGCATAACGGCAGCTTTGCCACACGCAGTGCCTCCTGTATCGCTTGAAGCATGGTCTCCTTTTCATCTATTCCGTTCATACCCATATTAACATCCAGGATATCTGCTCCAAGCTCAGCCTGCTCTGCTGCCATCTGGGATACGATTGTATAATTACCTTCCCGAAGCTCAGCCTGCAAAGCCTTCTTACCGGTCGGATTAATTCGTTCGCCGACAATCATGAAACGTCCGTCTAACGGAATTTCCACGGTATCCTGTTCTGTGGATAAGGCTCTTATATGGTTGGCTTTAGGAGGTGCTGGCTTAATATCCTTCACCGCATTTACCATCAGTTCTACATGAAGTGGTGTCGTACCGCAGCAGCCGCCGACGATATTGGCACCTTCTTCAACGAGCTTTTTCATTTCAGCAGCAAATTCTTCTGCTTCCATCGGAAATACAGTCTCTTCATGAATTAATTGCGGAATTCCTGCATTAGGCTTCGCTATGATTGGAATATAAGCATATTCCTTCATTTCACGGATGATTTCATGCATCTTATCCGGTCCAGTGGAACAATTTAAGCCCACAGCATCAGCACCCATACTCTGCAATACAATGATGGCAGTCTTTGCATCCGTACCAAACAGAGTTCTACCATTTTCATTAAATGTAAGGGATATCATTACTGGAAGATCGCAGGTTTCCTTAATTGCCAAAAGTGCAGCTCTACATTCCTGAAGGCTCATCATGGTTTCTACAAATACCAGATCCACCCCTTCCGTAAGAATATAACTTAACTGTTCTTTATAAGTATCAACCAGTTCTTCAAAAGTCAGCTTTCCTAAGGGCTGTACCTGTTCTCCGGTCATTGCCAAGTCTGCTGCAATATATACCCTGCGGTTATTACCGGTTTTCTTCTGATATTCCTTAACAGCTTCTTTAGATACTGCAACAAGGCCCTTATTGATCCTGGCTATTTGATCCTCTAAACCATATTCCGCAAGCTTGATCCGATTAGCTGTAAAGGTGGGTGTCAGAATGATGTCTGTCCCTGCTTCCAGAAATTCACGTTGAAGTCCGATCAATACCTGTGGATTCTTAAGGATCCAGTCCTCAGGACATACTCCCGTCGGCATACCACGTTTTTGCAGGTTCCTTCCTGTTGAACCATCAAGCATAACAATTCTAGATTGTGTTAATTCTGCAAACTCCTTCTTCGTCATTCCTTTTCCTCCGCTCTGTTTTCTTGATCCTCGCTTATAAAACCGATAATTATTCTATTCCAGCTAAAGAATTATCTTTTTAATATTTTATCCATCAAACTTACCCGGTTAAACGGCAACATAAAATAATATCCATCAGCTACCGGATTTAATAGCTCCATCATTTCTCTGGCGATTGCAGCTCCGACATTCTCTGCTTCTTCTCTTGACATATCCGGGCGGTATCTTGCGACGATTTCATCCGGTACATTGATACCGCTGATCTCATTTTTAATAAAGCACGCGTTACGATAGCTTACTAATGGCAAGATACCGCATAATATCCGGGTATTCACCTTTTCCTTAATCCTTTTTATCCGCTCGACATCCTCCAGGGAATAAATCGGCTGTGTCAGGAAATATGTTGCTCCTGCTTCAATCTTACGCTGCATTCGTTCCACTATCTTATCGATACTGCCTCTGCCCTGATTCAAAGCCCCTCCATAATAAAATGGTTCTCCGGCGAAATGCTCTACGTTCATTTCCTTAACAAAATCCATCAGCTGATAGGAATTATAATCAAACACACCCGTTGTCTTGGTTCTATTCTCTCCCGGAACAGGGTCACCGGTAACAATCAACAGATTACGCAAGCCATGAATATATGCTCCCAATAACACTGACCGCATGGATATCATGTTACGGTCACGGCAGCAGATATGAGGCATTACATTCAAGCCGGTCTCCTCCGCTATTTTTATACTCATTAAGATGGAATCCACCCTGCTCCTTCCCATGGGGGAATCCGCAAAGGTTATCACATCTGCTCCGCTGTTTTTTAATTTATGGGCACATTCCATTACCTGATCAATATTGGAATCATATGGTGGATCCAGTTCTACCGCGATCACCTTTTTGCCTGACTGAAGCTTTTGATAGAATTCATTTTCCTTCACCGGAGCTGCTTTTGCATAATCCTGAAAATGATTCTTTTGCAGGTGCAAAGCACGGTTCTTATCATCGATATTTTGCCCCAAATCCTGGATATATTCTGGAGTAGTACCACAGCAGCCTCCGAGGATATCTACACCGAGTTCAGCAATCAGCTTCATATTATCAGCAAAATACTGGGCATTATCCATGAATACCATACGGTTTTGCATCTGCTCCGGATAACCTGCGTTAGGAGCAGCATAAATAAACTTGTTTGCCGGGAAGGATACCTTCCTTAAAATCTGATACATATGGCCGGAACCGATACCGCAGTTCAATCCACAACCGTCAATACCATCTAACTGGCTGATTTTATCAAGAAGGCGCTGTGCACTGATACCGGCCCCAGTATAACCATTTTTATTAACAGAAAAGCTTGCTAATAAGAAGGCATCCTCCTTCTTTTCCTTTATATAAGGGACCAGCTTTTCAATATAATTAAGGCTGGAGAAAGTCTCAAAATGAATTCCATCCAGCCCTTCTTCTAAAAAGATATCACACATCAGTTGATATTCCGCCAGAATTTCCTTCTCATCCGTATTCGCGTCCTCCGATATCGGCCCGATGTCTCCGAGAATCCAGATTTTATCCGGATAACCGTCCTTACCCTCCGCTTCTGCAGCGGCTTTCTTCGCTATGTGACAGGCTGCTCTGATCAAACAGGACTGCTCCAGAGCATCCAGCTGAAGAACCGTACTGTTTGCTGCGAAGGTATTGGTACGAAGCATTTTTGCTCCGGCAGCAAGGTATTCTCTATGTATGCGTTCAACTAATGCCGGATTGGACAGATTGGCATGCTCTGACACAGCACCCGGTTGATTTACTATTCCTGAATAGTAAGTCCCCATGGAGCCATCCGGTATTAATAAATGTTCCTTCAGATATTCCTTTAACTTCATATTCCCTCAATTCTGTCTGCAAATATGCATAAATATGCCTTAGGCTTGAATTTTTTACCTATTATATCTTATTACTTTATTTATCACAAGCATTTTTCATGGATTGCTAGCACTTTCCTAATAAATCGTGTTATAATGATATCCATGCTCCTGTCGAAATGTTATTCGAAATACCTGCGAAAAGAGGCAACACAAATGTATGACAAGACCTTTGCACGAAAAATGACGATCCTCCTGCCGTTTATCGGCATTATACTTTATCTGATCAGCGATGATGTGCGTAACCTGATGATAAGATATTTACCGGTATGTTATTTTTACTCACTTTTTCATCTATACTGCCCCGCCTGCGGCAATACCAGAAGTGTAACTGCACTTTTGCATGGTGATATTCTGGGTTCCCTTCGATATAATATCGTTCCTCCTCTTTTAGTCCTGATTGGCTTACTCGCTTATATCGAGCTTGCAACCTACAGCTTCGGAACACATAGACGTCTGCTGCCGCGAAGACTTAGTTTTTACCTAATCTTAATTGCTTTGCTGGTAATTTATTTTATTGTACGTAACTTAATTCCCTATTTAACACCAGCTTACTAAATATAAAAGAAAGGCCGGAGCTTAAACCCACTGGGTTAATTCCGGCCTGTTTATTTCGTATTAATTTTACTTGAGATTACATTTTAATAATAGTTTGAATTAATCTGATTGTAGAAGTCGTTCCAGAAGCTTTGATTGTTGGCCAGGAAGATGCATCCAATCAGTGCAATGACGCCAACCAGTGCTCCAAGCGCAGAGAGAACGATACCGATAATAGCCATTGTTCTTCCGCCTTTATTATTCTTAATACAGATGATACCTAAAACGATACCTGCAATACCGATTAATAATCCTAAAAATCCAACACAGCAGGACAACAGTATACTTGCGATACCACATACCAGAGCACCGATTGCCATACCATTATCATTCTTAGGTGCAGGCTGATACTGCTGGTACGGCTGCTTATACTGATAGGATGACTGCTGATATTGTGAATTCTGATTTTGCGAATTCTGATCCTGTGTCTGCTGGTACTGGGACTGACCACTATACTGAGGCTGCTGATACTGCGGCTGGCTATATTGTGTCTGATTATTTTGCTGGTTTTGAGATTGATCATATTGTGACTGCTGATTTGACTGCTGTTGATTCTGTGATTGGTCAGCACTCTGATTATTCTGCTGTCCGTTGTTATTTTCGTTCGGATTATAATCTCCCATGAAAATACCCCCTCGCTATGGATTTGTATGATTCAATAATTGCTATAATTATCCTATCATACATTACTTTACTATTCAACATTTTATTGTACCTAATTGCATTTTTATTATACCAAATTAAGAAAAAATCTTGTTGAATCATTATGCACCTATTCCATTCATTAACAAATGCTTTCGAAACCTCGTAAAAAAACCCTGAATTGATTGACTGTAATCCCAGAAACAAATATAATTAAGGTTAGGATATTTAATAAACTAAATTTATAAGGAGGATTATATGATGAATATACCTAAGGTGAAACTCGGTATTATTGCTGTAAGCAGAGACTGCTTTCCGATGGAATTGTCTGCAAGCAGAAGAAAGGCTGTTGTTACCGCTTTTGAGAAAAAGCAGGGTGAAATATATGAATGCCCTACTACTGTTGAGAATGAGCTTCATATGAAAAAAGCTCTGGAAGAGGTTAAAAACGAAGGCTGCAACGCCCTGGTTGTATATCTTGGCAACTTTGGTCCCGAGACTTCCGAGACTCTATTAGCAAAATTCTTTGATGGCCCCACCATGTTTGTTGCTGCTGCGGAAGAAAGCGGAGAGGATTTGCTGGACGGCAGAGGTGATGCATACTGCGGTATGTTAAACTGCAGTTATAATTTAAAAATCAGAGGAATTAAAGCTTACATACCTGAATATCCGGTTGGTGATCCCGAAGAAGTTGCTGAAATGATCGTTGATTTCGTTCCGGTTGCTAGAGCCATCCTGGGCCTGAACAATCTGAAAATAATCTCCTTCGGACCCCGTCCCCAGGACTTCTTAGCTTGTAACGCGCCGATTCAGCAGTTATACACTATCGGTGTTGAGATTGAAGAGAATTCCGAACTCGATTTATATGCAGCCTTTAACGAACATGCAAATGATCCCCGTATTCCTGATGTGATTAAGAGCATGGAGCAGGAACTGGGTACCGGCAACAAGATGCCCGGTATTCTTCCGAAATTAGCTCAATATGAAATTACTTTACTGGATTGGGCTGAAGCTCACAAGGGCTCCAGAGAGTATGTTGCATTTGCCAACAAATGCTGGCCTTCCTTCCAGACTCAGTTCGGCTTTGTACCCTGCTATGTTAACAGCCGCCTGACTGCCATGGGATATCCGGTTTCCTGTGAAGTTGATATCTATGGTGCCCTTAGCGAATACATCGGAACCTGCGTCAGTGAAGATGCAGTGACACTTCTGGACATTAACAATACTGTTCCGAAGGATATGTATGAAGCAGAGATTAAAGGTAAATATTCCTATCATATCAAGGATACCTTCATGGCATTCCACTGTGGTAATACTGCCATCTGCAAATTAAGCAGCTCCGCCATGAAAAATCAGAAGATTATGGCTAGAGCTTTAGAGCCGAATCAAGAGCCTAACATTACCCGCGGCACCCTGGAGGGAGACATCATCCCCGGCGAAATTACCTTCTTCCGTCTGCAAAGCACAGCCGATGCACAGCTTCGTGCTTATGTGGCTGAAGGTGAAGTTCTCCCTGTGGCAACCCGTTCCTTCGGAGCAATCGGCGTATTTGCCATTCCTGAGATGGGCCGTTTCTACCGTCACGTATTAATCGAGAAGAATTATCCTCACCATGGTGCGGTTGCCTTCGGTCACTTCGGTAAATCCTTATTCGATGTATTCAAGTACCTTGGTGTTACCGATATTGGCTTCAATCAGCCTAAGAGCATGTTATATAAAACAGAGAATCCATTTGCTTAAACACTGGACATAAGGAGGCAGACAATGTTACCTACCATCCATATCTTCGGCAGAACGATTGCTATGTATGGACTCATGATTGCAATCGGCTTGATTGTTGGTATCTTAATCATGGTTTTACGCTCTAAGAAATACTGCATTCTTAGGGAAGATGCTCTGTTCTCCTCTTTCTTTGGCTGCATCGGACTGTTCCTTGGAGCTAAGTTACTGTTTCTTGTGACAATGATACCTGTCTTCCTGCTTCACTGGGAGACTCTGACTGCCAATCCCTCCTTACTAATGTCCTTTCTTCTCGGAGGTTATATATTCTACGGCGGGCTGATTGGCGCAGTAATTGGTATCTATATTTACTGCAGAGCCTTTCATACAGACTTTGTCCGAATACTGGATCTGACTGCTCCTTCCATCCCCATTATCCATGGTTTTGGAAGAATTGGCTGTTTCTTTGCAGGCTGCTGTTACGGCATTGAATATAGTGGTCCCGGCAAAGTAATTTTTCAGCAGTCTATATCCGCACCGAATCATGTTTCCTTACTGCCAATCCAGTTAGTAGAAAGC
>Ga0207834_1000320_pt1 | contig 17262 bp, 12 predicted proteins | sample LuqExpMetagenom5_FD_187763 | JGI IMG/M metagenome (GOLD analysis project Ga0207834, IMG submission 187763) | Tropical forest soil microbial communities from Luquillo Experimental Forest, Puerto Rico - Sample 5 (SPAdes) | ecosystem: Environmental > Terrestrial > Soil > Tropical forest ...
GACAAGGGCTTTGCCGGCGCATTCAACTCGAATATTCTCAAAACCGCCTTCCAGTTCATCGCAGGCAACGGCGATAAGCAGATCGACGTGGAGGCCATCGGACGCAAGGGCCGCGACCTGATGCGCCGTCGCTATCCGGTTGCCGAATATGTTGAGAAGACCGACGAGCACGGTATTACGCAGCAGGTTCGCCAGCGTCAGGAAAACGTGGAAGTGGTCGGCGATCATCCCGGCATGCTATTGAAGCTGGAGGCCGGCCGCGTGCATGAGCTGGCGCAGAGCATCATCGCCCGCTATCAGCGGGAAGAGATCGACGCCTGCTACATCGTCTACAACGAATTCAAATCGGTGATCCAGCAGCGGCTGGTGGTAGAAAAACTGCTGCCCTTGATCGACTTCAATAGCCAGCAGATTGCAGGCAGCGTGGAACAGACCTCGGCCGAGCGCGAGCGCGCCGCCGAAGCCGCTCTCTCCGCCGGCATCGAGCTGGAAGCGGCTGACACCACAGAAGCCGATGATGAAGCCCGCAAGTTTGGCACCGAGAATGTGGATTACATCTATGAGCAGCCGGCCGAGGAATTGTTCGCCGGTTTGCTTCCGCAGTTTGTCTTTTCCGTGCTGTATCACGCGATGACGGAGTCGGTTGCCGCCGAGCATGCCGCCCGTATGACCGCGATGGATTCAGCAACGAATAACGCCTCGGATATGATCGACTCGCTCACGCTGCATATGAACCGCGTGCGCCAGGCGGCCATTACCAAGGAAATCATCGAAATTGTTTCCGGCGCAGCGGCGCTCTAAGAAGGCAGAACACATGGCAGAGAACATCGGCAAAGTAATTCAGGTCTCCGGCCCGGCCGTGGACGTGCAGTTTGAAGAAGCGACGATGCCGCCCATCTATCAGGCGCTGCGCGTCACCAGCGACGGCTTCAACACGCCCGAGCCTATCTCGGTCATTCTCGAAGTGCAGCAGCACCTCGGTGAAGGCCGCGTGCGTACGGTTGCCATGCAGGCTACCGACGGCATGGTGCGCGGGATGAAGGCCATCGATATGGGCGGCCCGATCAGCGTGCCGGTGGGCAAGGAAACGCTCGGCCGCGTGATCAACGTTGTGGGCGAGCCGGTTGACCTGCTCGGTCCCATCGGCGAGAAGAAGCGCAGCCCGATCCATCGCCCCGCGCCGCTGTTCGACGAGCAGTCTACTCGCGAAGAGATGTTCGAGACCGGCATCAAGGTCATCGATCTGATCCAGCCCTTCTTGAAGGGCGGCAAGATTGGCCTGTTCGGTGGTGCTGGCGTCGGCAAGACCGTCGTCATCATGGAGCTCATCAACAACGTGGCCAAGAACCACGGCGGCTACTCGGTGTTTGCCGGTGTGGGCGAGCGTACCCGCGAGGGCAACGATCTCTGGCTGGAAATGAGCGAGTCGGGCGTTATCTCTCCCGGTAAGTTCGAGGAGTCCAAGTGCGCGCTGGTCTATGGCCAGATGACCGAGCCGCCTGGAGCCCGTCTGCGTGTGGCGCTGACCGGCCTGACCGTGGCCGAGCACTTCCGCGATGAGGAAGGCGCCGATACGCTTCTGTTCGTCGACAACATCTTCCGCTTTACCCAGGCTGGCTCTGAGGTATCCACGCTGCTCGGCCGTATGCCGTCCGCGGTGGGTTATCAGCCGAACCTGGCCACGGAAATGGGCGAATTGCAGGAGCGCATCACTTCTACCGCCAAGGGTTCCGTCACTTCCGTGCAGGCCGTCTACGTGCCCGCCGACGATTTGACCGATCCGGCCCCGGCAACCACCTTTGCCCACCTGGACGCGACCACCGTGTTGAGCCGCCCGCTCTCTGAGCTCGGCATCTACCCGGCCGTCGATCCGCTGGCCTCCACCTCGCGTATTCTGTCGGCCCGTGTGGTTGGGCAGGAGCACTACGATGTGGCCCAGGGCGTGAAGCGCATTTTGCAGCGCTACAAGGATCTGCAGGACATCATCGCCATTCTGGGTATCGACGAGCTGTCGGAAGAAGACAAGCTCACCGTGGCCCGCGCCCGCAAGGTGCAGAAGTTCTTGTCGCAGCCGTTCCACGTGGCCGAGACCTTCACCGGCATCCCTGGCAAGTACGTCAAGATTGCCGACACGGTCCGCAGCTTCAAGGAGCTGATCGAAGGCAAGTACGACGACATCCCCGAGCAGGCTTTCTACATGCAGGGCGGTATCGAGGACGTGCTGGCCAAGGCCGAGCAGTTGAAGACGGCGGTATAGTCGTAGGACTAGGGGTTAGGGACTAGGGGAGAGGGACGCAGCAAGCAGGGAATCGAAAGGTGGCTTGGACGGAAGCGTGATTCGAGAGAATCTTTCCGGTCCGAAGAATGCTTCGATTCCCTAGTCCCTAGTCCCTTCGTCCCCCGAAAGGTTTTTTATGGCAGAAGAGACGAACCAACTTCGCGTACGGCTGGTGACGCCGGAGCGCACGATGTTTGAAGGCATGGCCGATACGGTCGAGCTGCCTTCAAAGACCGGGCACTTCGAGGTGCTTTACGGGCATGCGCCGCTGGTGGCCGAGCTCGGCGCGGGCGATGTGAGCATACGCGGCGCGGCTGTGGGTGAGAACGGAGAGCTTAGGCTCAACGTGAGCTGGGGTTTTGCCGAGGTGCTGGGTGACCGTGTGACGATCCTGGCTTCCGACGCCCTGAAGCCTGCCGAGATTGATCCTGCGCGGGCGGAAGAACAACTGGCCCGTGGTGAAAAGATGTGGAAGGAAGCCGGCGAAAGCGAAGCAGCTTACGATGACGCTCTGCGCGTTATCGCCGAAGCCGAAGCCAAACTGGCCTCAGCCGCGACCAAGTAACAAGTTCGCATCACGCTTCAACAAAAGGCCCTGCTGGTTGGCAGAGCCGCTGCGGGAAAAGAAAATGGTTGCAGCTTAGGCGCTATCGCCGTCGTGATCCACGTCCTGCGCGGCCATTTGGCGGCCCTGGGAGCTGATCGTGACCGTGTCAGGCTGGGTGGCGCGGCTGGGAGCTGAAGCGGTGGCGGCTGGGGCGGGCGGCGCGGAAGCCTGCGTCTGCGTTGCGACAACGGGAGAGCTGCCATTGAGGGCGATCATCATTGGGAAGGGTCCTCCGTGGGCCCTACCCTAACTATCGTCATAGAGTCCGAAAAGAAGATGGCTGCCACGATGACGATTCTGTCATCTTGAGCGAGACTACCTCTTCTCAAGATAGGAGTGCCCGTAGACCATTTATTTGACTACGCTTGTGACGCTGGAGCCAGCCAGATTGCCGCCGGGTAGCTCGAGCTTCAGGTTGTGGTTACCAACGGAGATGTTGAGCGTAAGGGGCTGATCCTCTGGATTCGAGGCTGTTACGGACAGGCCCTGCCGGGTTTTCTGCAGCATCAGCAGGCAGGAATGGTCCGCGGTTACCTCTCCCAGTGGCGTGCGGAGGCTGCCCGCCTGCCGGAAGGCAATTTGCGCCATCCGCAGTCCCTGGTGATAAACGGCCTGTTGGGCCGTGGTGTTGGCGAGCACTTTTACTTCGGGATGAGCCGCCAGCTCGGCGGTCTCCTGGGCGGTGGCGGCGGGAACCACCGTATAGGCATAGCTCGCGTTCCGCGCCGTCTTGCCATGGTCCAGCCAGAGATTGAACACGTTCAGGGTTTCCGGCGTTGCGGAACCGGTTCCGAAGTCTCCCCAGGCGCCGGTCTGCGGGCCTGCGCTGAGCTCGACCGCGCTGCCGGGAGCAAAGATGTAACCCACGTTGTGATGATGCACCCAGACCGTATGCGCGGCTTTATAGCTGTGCGCGCCGGCCACGGCTGCTTTGTCTTCGCTGGTGCGCACGGGTCCATCAAGTTCAGGCTGGTTAATGGCAGTGGCCACGGTGTGTTCCGCATCTCCCGTCAGGGTGATGCCCGCGCCCAGCGCCAGGTATTCGCGGTCGAAGAAGAACCAGGCTTTCTTGGCCGTGAGCCCGCCGCGTGCCAGATCCATGGCTGCCATGCCATAGGTGCCGTCGGAGATGCCGCCATTGAAGGTGGTGGTGCCGAGCATGTGGATGGGATCTTTTTCGCCGGTGACAAGTGTGCCCTGGAGCGCGGTGGTGCCAGGCACTTTGGTCCAATCCCATACACCAAAGACGTTGCGGTATTCGTCGCCGGTGAGGTAGAGAAAATTCGCGCCATCAGCCAGATGCACGGACTTCCGGCCCTCGGAGTTCACCAGTTCGCCGGACAGCATGCGGGTGGAGAACATGCGCACTGAGCTGAAGTAGCCCACGCGGTGGTGCGTCATGTAGTCCGAGCACCAGAATATGCGGTTGCCGGTCAACTCAGGAGCGTCGACTTTGCCGGCCAGACGGGCTGCCAGAGCCGCCATCTCCTGCTGGCGGGGAATCGGGTTGGCCGCTAGAAGCGCAGTGACATTGGCAAAGCCATAAGGGGCGCCGGTGGGCGCAACCGGACCCACGGTGGGGTCTTCCGGCACAGCCGCCTTGCCCTTGCGGGTAATCTCGCGGCCCACGGCGGAGTAGTCGAAGGTGCGGCCGCGGACCATCCACTGCTGGCCGTCGAGCAAAAAACCGGTAAAGATCTTCAGCTTGTCAGCGGGAATCTGGAAGTCTGTTCCCCAGGCATACGCCACAAAGCGGCCCACATCGTTGGCAAAGGTCAGGCCATAGCCGCCGTTGTAGAGCTGCATGCCATGCTGGTGAAAGCTGCCATCCACTTCCACGCCTTCTTCCGTGGGAGCAACAACGCGGATCTCCTGATACATGCGGCGATAGGCTTCAGCCACCACCGCAGGATCGCCCTCCAGACAGCCGCGTACAATCTGGATGCCTGTGCCCCAAACCAGATTCGCGCCTGTCCAGGTGCGCCAGTTACTGCGGCGCATGCGGGCGACGATGAGGTTGCGCTCCTCGGCTGGCAACTGCGAACCGATCAGCATGGCGGTTTCGCCCAGCAGCTCCGGCCCGCCAATCTCGTTCCACCACCAGTTGGGATTCTTGTAGTCGTGGCTGGTCCAGCCATGCAGCGCCAGCAGCAGCTTGGCTTCCAAGGCTTGGTCGGGCTGGCCGTTATCGCGGGCGATGCGCGTGGCTTTGGCCATTACCAGTAGCCGATTCAGATGCTGAGCCGCCAGCCACACCGAGCGGGACTGGTCGTCATAGTTCACATCGGACCAGCGGCCATCCGGCTGCAAGGTGGCGGCATCGTGCAGCGCCTGCTCGCAGAGCAGGTTTTGTGCCTGCGGTGCGGAGGGCAGAACCGAGTGGACAAAACGGCTGCTCACTGTGGCAAGGCTGGCCGCATCGGATGCTGAGGATTGGGCGGACAACAGAGGTGTTGGCAGACAGAAGAAGACGGCTAGAAGCAGAAGAGAACCAGACAAAAAACGCAGCATGCAAGGGCTCCACAAAAGAAGAGCCCGCGCTGGTTTTGTGAATGCGCGGGCTTCGTGCTGCATTGTAGTAGCCGGGAAAAACGATTGTCCAACAAGTACGGAGTCAGCTTGCAGGCTTACCAGTGCTTGCGTTGTGTCACGGCATCCACCTCGCCCGCGGCTAGCAGGAAAGCGCCCACGCCGTAGTTCCAACTGGAGCTGGCCGTATAGGGTGTATCGATAGGGCCAATGGGTTCAATCGATCCCAGACGGCCATCCTGATATACATGGCTTACCAGTCCGGCCCATCCCCGCTCCACCACCGGAAGGTAAAGGTGCGCATCCAGATGTTTGTGAGTGATGCCCCAGGAGAGCGCATAGAGAATCAGCGATGAGCCGGCCACGGCAGGCTGTGGATAGCTGGCCGGATCGAGCAAGCCCGGCCGCCAGAGGCCATCCGGCTGCTGGGCAGAAGCCATGGCTTGCGCCATCTCACGCAGTCGGCCCACATAGATGGGGCGTAGCGGATCGTCAGAGGGCAGAGCCGCCAGCACGCGGACCAGCCCTGCCATCGCCATGCCGTTGGCACGGGCTTCAAACTGTTTTTGGCCGTTCTTCTCTACCGCGGTGAGAGCGGCCTGATTGGCGGCGAACAGATGTTTCTGCGGGTCGTAGAGAAGTTTTTCCGTGCGATGCCATTCGCGGTTCACAAACACGTCGTAGATGCCATCGCTGGTGAGGGCCGATAGCTGGGCCGCGGCCGGTGCTTCCAGAAACAGCGCGTCGGTGCGATTCCACAACGGGCGAGCGGGATCGAACGGGTCCTGCAGATCGCCATCCATACGCAGGCGGATGGCGCTGGTCAGGCGGGCATTGCCGTTGGTGACATCGATCAGTGCCTGGGCCAGGGCATAATCCTCCGCTGGGGCCAGGGTATGTTCAATGTGCCAGTTAAAATGTTCGCCTACTGAGAAGACGTAGTTGGAAAACCGCGCATCGCTCAGCGTGCGGGAGGCGGCGGCCAGTCCCATGTTGGTCATGCCCCAGTCCCAGCTACGGGCCATGGGATGCGCCGTGCTGCGGGCCAGTTGCCACTCGGCTACTTTGCGGATCACCGGACGGATGGCCTTGGAACGCAGCTCCGGCGAGATATCTTTAGCCACCGGCCCTGCATCGGCCGGTGCGTCGCCTGCCACTGGTTGCTGGGCCACACTGAGCGTTGTGAGCAATGCCGCCAGCACCAAAGCAGAGCCCCAACGCTTGCTTGAGTTCAACATGTCTACGTACTCCGTTCCGGCCCGGGCGCAGCGGGAAAATGCGCCAAAAGAAAGGGTAACATTCTGTGGCGCTGCCCAAGGTGGAGTGCATGGTGAACCCAGCAGGCGTTCTGCCTGCCATCGTCCGCCAGCCGGAGAAGTTGCCGTTGTGGGAACAGAATGCGTCCTGCCGGTGTCTAAAGAATAAGTGCCATGCGCAGCCATCCAATAGCTGGCATGTGGCTTCTTAGTCCTGTGGTCCCATATCCTGTCAACGGAGAACGATGATGACTCTGCTCGATGCACCCAAATTCGACGAAGCCAAAGAGCGGCGCAACACGCGGCTGATTCTGGGCGGCGTGGCTGCTTTTTTTGTGCTTGTTATCGGTTGGTGGCTGGTGGCCGGCCGTCCGGTGGATTGGCCCTGGCGCTGGAACGACCATATGTTCGGCCGCATGGCGACCAATCATTTTATGCAGGCTGTTGAAGCCAATGACATGCAGAAGGCCTATGGCATCTGGATGCACGACAAGGACTGGCAGCAGCATCCGCAGAAGTACACCGCCTACACTTTTGAGCGCTTTACCCGCGATTGGGCTCCGAACGGTGTGGAGAACGAGTACGGCGCCATCAAGAGCCATCGTATTGCCGCCAGCCACATGCGCGGCAACAACCTGATGCTGGGCGTTTTTGTGAATGGCCGCAAGACCAAGGCGCTGAATCTGGATTACTACCCCGCGGATGGAACGCTGGGCTTCACGCCTGAGGATGTCCGGTTCCTGGAAGGCCCAGGCGGCATTCAGTAGCTTTTCTTTCCAAAGCGTTGCAGATAGCCGCGCACGTGGGGCTGGATGAAAGCAAAGGGGCGACGATTCCTAGGAATCGCCGCCCCCTTTTGTTGTGCCGCTGATCTAGAAGGTGAAGTGCACGGCTAGCTCTGCCGAGCGGGGTCCGCCGCCACCCAGGTACGGGTTGCCGCTGCCTACGTCCGGCGTTGCGGTGGTTTGCAGATATTGCGAGCTGGTGCCGGCCAGCAGCTTGTTGCCGCTGGAGATGCTGTTGCCAAAGACGTCGATGCCGAAGCCGGGCAGCAGCGGGTTAGTGAAGTTGGGGTGATTCAGAAGGTTGAAGACGTCGGCACGCAGTTGCATGGCCACATTGCCGTAGAGCTTGGTGGTCTTGGTCAGCGAGAAGTCGAAGTTGGCGAATGCCGGCGCGTTGAAGGCGTTGCGGCCGGAGCTGCCCGGGTGCTGGGTGCCGCTCACGCACGCCCCGTTGGCGCTATCCCAGGTGCAGGGCGCGGCAAAGGCAGAAAGGTTGAGCAGGTTGTAGCCCTTGGCGCCCTTGTAGGGATCGCCGACCAGGTCCGGCCGTCCGTAGTATTCGCCGGAGCCGTTGTAGTCATCCTCAAACAGATAGCTCACCGTGTAGGGCTGGCCGCTGGCGAAGTTGAACAGCCCATCGAGGGCCCAGCCATTGGTCAGCTTAGGCAGGGTGTTGGACTTCGGGAAGTTGTAGGTCCAGAACCACTGTACGCGTTGGCGCACGTCAAAGTTGGAACTGGCGCGCTCGGCATGTGGGTTGAAGCTGTTATCCGGCATCGACGCATTGGGCACAAAATCCAGACCGTCGGAGGCCGTATCGATCGAGTGGCTCCAGGTGTAGTTCACCGTGGAGGTCAGTCCGTGCCAGTTTTGCATCTTCAACGTCGCCTGCAGCGAGTTGTAGTTGGACAGGGCGCTAGTCTCAATCTGGTTCAGGTAGTAGAGCGGAATGTTGCTGTACGACCCGTAGGTGTAGGTCGGATAGCACTGGTTGCCATAGGTCACCGTCGCGCCATTGCCGCACTTGTACGAACCGGCCGTGTTCACGAACTGGTTCAGATCGCGGAAGTGGTAGAGGTGGCGACCCTGCGAGCCGTAATAGCCGATCAAGGCGGAGATCGACTTGGTCAACTGCGACTGCACGTTCAGCGAGTAGCTGACGTAACGCGGCGTCTTCAGCGTCTGGTCCACGGTAAAGACGCTGGAGGGCGAGTAATTGCCGAAGATCGGCGTGCCTGCGGTGATGGTGGAAACCACCGGGCTGGCAAATCCGATGCCGTTGAAGGCGGGGCCGGCCTGGCCTGCATTGGTATTGTAGGCCTGGTTGCCGACGAAGAAGTCCTGCGATGCGCCGTCATAGTAGATGCCGCCCGAAGCGCGCATCACCAGCTTGCCGTTGCCCAGTACGTCGTCAATCACGCTCAGGCGCGGGGCAATGGCCTTGAGGTCTTTGGGATACAGCTCGCTCGGGCCACCGCTGGCGCCCACGGTCTGCATGGTGCCGGTCTTGGTGTCGAACAGGCTGAAGGCGTTGTTCTGGGCGCCGATCACGCCAAAGTAGTCCCAACGCACACCGTAAGCCAGCGTCAGCCGGGCGGTCAGATGCCAGGAATCCAGCAGGTAAGCGCCAGCGCCGTTCTGGTAGGTGTAGCGCGTGCCCAGGCCCTGGGCCGATGCGCCGCCGGCGATGTTGCCGGCCAGGAAGTCGTTCAGGCTGTCGAACACCAGCTTGCCGCGGTGGCCGGAGTTGATGAAGCTGTTGATGAAGGTGCGGCGCCATTCCACGCCGGCCTTGAAGTTGTGCTGGCCGTGGGTCAGCATCACATTGCCGAACAACTGGTAGTTCGAGTCGATGCGTCCGCGCGAATCGCTGGCCGTGGCGCCAATGGGGCTCAGAGAGCTGCCATCGGCTGGGCTCAAGGGGTCAGAGGCGTACTTCGAGAAGCCGCCCACGACCATCGTCGGCAGGCCCAGATCGCGCGAGGTAAAGCCGTTCGGCAAGGTGTTCAAGCCAAACGCCGTATTCGGGTTCAACCCGATATCCTGCGGCAGGAACTGCTGCAGGAAGCGGTTGTATCCGCCACGCAGCTCAATAATCAGATTGGAACGGGGCACCGTTGTGTAGGACAGCGAAACTACGTTTACGTGGGTTGGCGTCGTGGTGTTGAAGCCCGGAGCGCTCGATCCCGTGTAGAGCATGCCCAGGGGGAAGCTCTGCAGGCCATGCGCGTAAAAGTAGCGGGCCGTCAGGAGGTCTCCGGCGCTCAGCAGGTGCAGGTGCTGGTCCACCTTGGCGATCATGTTGTCGCTGATGTTGCGGAAGGGCGTGGTGAAGGTGCGGCTCTCATTGCTGGTGGGCAATGTTCCCCAGGGCTTGGTGGCCAGCAATTTGGCGATCACCGGATTGATTGCGCCCGCATTGCGTGTGTAGGCGTCGATCTCGCTCTGGGTGGGCACGGTGCCCAACTGAGGCAGTGCTCCGTCTTCCCGCTGGCCTTCGTAGGCGAGAGTGAAGAACGACTTGTCCTTGAGGATGGGACCGGAGACCAGCGCGCCAAACTGATGGTTCGTAAAGGCGTTCTTATCCAGATCGACGGTGTTGAAGACGTTGCGTGCGCTCAGCGACTCGTTGCGGAAGTATTCGAACGTGCTGCCGTGGAAGGCATTTGTACCGCTCTTGGTGACAATGTTGACCGTTGCGCCGGCTGAGCGGCCAAACTCCGGTTCAGGATTGCCGGTTACAGGAAGCTCGGCCAAGGCATCCACGGGCAGAATCGTGGAAGGCGCGCCCCACACACCGGCCTGATTCACGGCCGGCAGGTTGCGGTAGCCGTCGTTCATGTCCGTGCCGTCCAGCAGATAGTTGTTGGAGCGGCCGCGGTTACCGTTCAGGCTGAACAGGCCGTAGGAGCCAGCCGATTCCGTGGTGCCGTTCGGGTCGCTCGATGCGCCCGGAACCAGTTCCAGCAGCTTGGTGTAGTCGCGCCCGTTGACCGGCAGTTCGGCGGCCTGCTGCGCCTCAATGGTGCCGCCGGCAGTGTTCGATCCGGTTTCCACCATCGGCACATCGGCTGTTACTTCCACCACCTCATTCACTTCGCCCGCGCTCAGCTTGGCATCCGCGCGGCTGGCCGCGCCCACGCTCACGGGAATCTTGGTCAGCGTCACGCTCTTGAAGCCCTCGCGGGAGACGGTCAGGCTGTAGATGCCCAGCGGCAGCTCACCGGCCACATAGCCGCCCAGATCGTTGGTCACCACCGTGCGCGCCAGTCCGGTGGCAGGGTTGAGCACCTTCACCTGCGCACCTGGAATGGCTGCCCCGGTTGTGTCCGTCACCGTGCCCTGGATGCTGCCACGGAAGGATTGTGCACTCAGGGTACACACAGAATAGATACTGGCAAGAAATACAAAAACTACAGCAAGGACGCGGCTTTTCATCGGCCCAACTCCTCAATACATTTCACGTGAATGGGAAAATTTTAACATTCACGTAATCGATAACAGATAAAGACCGCATAAGGTTTCCGGCTTTGCTTGGAGCGCGGTTGAGCTGTTGTCGCCCTGCCGCGAAAGAAGGTATACCCCTGGGTCATGTAAAATATTGCCTAACAATCCAACTCAAGGCAGCAGGGTGAACCAACCAAAGCAGGGCGAATTGTCGCTGCTCAGTGGAGATGAAGCCGTAGCGCTGGCTTCCATTGATGCGGCCGTTGCACTCGGTACCGGATATCCCGGCACCCCTTCCACCGAGATTCTGGAGTCTTTTGAGGCACTTGGTGGCCGTGCCCAATGGGCGCCGAATGAAAAGGTCGCCATGGAGGTGGCCATCGGCGTCGCCTTTGCTGGTGCGCGTGCCCTGGTGACCATGAAGCACGTGGGCCTGAATGTGGCCGCCGATCCCTTGTTTACCGTGGCGCTTACCCGCGTCGATGGTGGTTTGGTGATTGTCTCCGCCGACGATCCCGGCATGGCTTCCAGCCAGAACGAGCAGGACAACCGCCGTTATGCCGTTGCCGCGGGCGTGGCCATGCTGGAGCCCGCCGACTCACAAGAGGCCTACGACTTCACCCTCCGCGCCTTCCAGCTCTCCGAGCGCTTTCAGGTTCCCGTGCTGCTGCGCATGACCACTCGTGTTTGCCACGCCAAAACGCTGGTGCGCCGTGGGTCGCTTGAGATTGCAGCGCCCAAGCCGGCGCATTTTGAGCATGACTTTCCTTCGCGCGTGATGATTCCGGCTTACGCCAAGCCGGCGCACAAGCGTCTGCGCGCGACGCTGGCCGCCATGGCCGCCTGGAATCAAGAGGAAGGCCCCAATCAGCACGTACCTGGAGAGAAGTCGCTCGGCATTGTCACCAGCGGTGTCAGCTACCAGCATGTGCGCGAAGCCGCGCCCGATGCCAGCGTGCTCAAGCTGGGCATGACGCATCCGCTTCCTCTGGAACGCATTCGCGACTTTGCCAGCCGCGTGGACCGCTGCATCGTCATTGAAGAAGGCGATCCGTATCTGGTGGAGGCGCTCCGCACCGCAGGTATTGTCGTGGAAGGCAAGCAGGAACCCTTCCGCTTTGGCGAGCTCAACGTAGCCCGCGTTCGCCGCATCCTGGCGAACGATCTCTCGCCTGAACCGAAACCTGTTCCCGGCAAGCCGCCGGCGCTTTGTCCCGGCTGTCCGCACCGCATTGCGTTCAACGCGCTTCACGAACTCGATTGCATTGTCTCCGGTGACATCGGCTGCTACTCGCTTGGAGTGTTGCCGCCCTTTGACGCTATGGATACGCTGGTCTGCATGGGGGCGGCCATCGGAGTTGGTCTTGGCATGCGTCATGCATTGCCGCTCGATCAGGCTCGCCGCGTGGTCTCCGTTATTGGGGACAGCACGTTTGTGCATAGCGGCATCACGGGCCTGGTGGAGATGGTCTATAACCCGCCCAAGGGTGGGCATGTCGTCATCATTCTCGACAACGGTACCACCGCCATGACTGGTCTTCAAGAGCATCCCGGTACCGGACGCACTCTGGCGCATGCTTCCACAGGCAAGATCATCTTCGAAGATCTGGCTCGCGCGTTGGGCATCAAAAACGTGCACGTCACCGATCCCACGCCCGATCCTGAGGCCTTCAAGCAACTGGTGAAGTCTGCGCTGGAGCGCGACGAACTCACCCTGATCATTGCCCGCAGAAACTGTCTGCTTGCCGCGGGCGCAATCCGCCAGTATGAGAGGTGCCCGGCATGAGCATGATCAAGACGAACAAGCCGACCAACGTGGTGATCGCAGGACTCGGTGGGCAGGGCGTGATCAAGGCCTCTGACATCCTGGCCGATGTGGCCGTTGCCAGCGGGCTCGATGTGAAGAAGAGCGAACTGCACGGCATGAGCCAGCGCGGTGGATCGGTGTCTTCCGATGTCCGCTTTGGCCAGCGCATCTTCAGCCCCATGGTCACCGAGGGCGAGGCGGATTTTCTTCTGGTGGTTGCCGCCGATCAGATCGAGGTCAATCGCTCCGTGCTCGCGCCCGGAGGCGTTCTCATTGATCCCGCGCAGATCGATATTACCCAGCTTTCCACCCCCAAAAGCCTGAACGTCGCCCTGCTCGGCGCGCTCAGCAAGTACCTTCCTTTTGCCGATGAGGCTTGGCGCGCTGCGCTGGTTCGCAACCTTCCCGAAAAACTCCACGAAGCCAACTTCAAATCCTTTGATCTCGGGCAGGGCAGATGATCGCAGAACTCGAAACCAGCATGACCGATTGCAACGAAGTCAGCGCGCCCGACTACCGGCCGCTCGATGAGTTGCGTGCACTCCAGCTTGAGCGTCTGCGGCAGATTGTTACGCGCTCCTACCAGAACGTTCCGCTTTTCCGTCAGCGCATGGTCGAGCGCGGCCTCACGCCAGACGTTATCCGCACGCTGGACGACATTGCGCGCCTGCCCTTTACCGTCAAAGCCGATCTGCGCGATAACTATCCCTTCGGTCTCTTCGCCAGCCCCATGAGCGAGGTGGTCCGCCTGCATGCATCGAGCGGCACCACCGGCAAGCCCATCGTTGTGGCCTACACCCAGGAGGACATTGCAACGTGGACCTCGGTGGTGGGCCGTGCTCTGGCTGGCTGCGGGCTGCATCGTGGCGATGTGATTCAGGTTTCTTACGGCTATGGTCTTTTCACGGGCGGCCTGGGTGCGCATTACGGCGCGGAAGGCATTGGCGCAACCGTGGTGCCAACCTCCGGCGGCCACGCCGATCGCCAGATCATGTTGATGAAGGATTTCGGCGTGACCGCGCTCTGCTGCACGCCCAGCTACTTCATTCACCTGATTGAGCGCGCGGCGGAGATGGGCATCGACATGAAGGAACTGCCCATTCGTGCCGGTGTTTTTGGCGCGGAGCCCTGGACCGACGAGATGCGTCGCCACATCGAACAGGGCGCGAATATTGAGGCCTTCGACATCTATGGCCTCTCGGAGATTATTGGCCCCGGCGTTGGCTGTGAGTGCCGTCGCCATACCGGCCTGCATATCTTCGAAGATCATTTTTATCCCGAGATCATCGATCCCGAAACCGGTGAAGTGTTGCCTGAAGGCGCGGAAGGCGAGCTGGTGCTGACCACGCTCTCCAAGCAGGCCATGCCCATGATCCGCTACCGCACGCGCGACATCACCTGCATCCTGCCGGGCCGTTGTGGCTGTGGACGCACCATGCGCCGCATTGGCCGTATCGGCCGCCGCTCCGACGATATGCTGATCCTGCGCGGCGTGAACGTGTTTCCCTCGCAGATTGAGACTGCTCTGCTGCAGGTGGAGGGGGCTCTGCCGCACTATCAGATTGTGCTGACGCGCTCTCAGGGCCTGGATCAGATGGAAGTTCAGGTCGAAGTGACTCCCAACATGTTCAACGACCGGATGGGCGCACTGCAGACCGTGCACGCACGCTTGCAGGCCGCGCTGGACCGCGTCCTCGGCATTCGCGTCCGCGTTGCGCTGGTGGAGGCTCACTCCATTGAACGTAGCGAAGGCAAGGCCAAACGTGTCATCGATAGGCGCAACCAATGAAGATCAAACAGCTCTCCATCTTTGTCGAGAACAAGCCTGGCCATCTGGCTGCTCCCATTCGCCTGCTGGCCGCCGAGGGCGTTGACCTGCGTGCTCTGTTCCTGGCCGACGCGCGCGAGTACGGCGTTTTGCGCATGATTGTCTCCGATTGCGAGCGGGCTCTGGAACGGCTTACAAGCCAGGGTTTTGTGGCTCGCCTTGCCGATGTGCTGGCCATCAAGGTCACAGACCATCCCGGTGGACTGGCCGGCGTGCTGGCGGCGCTCGATGCGACGGGCATCGACATCGACTACATGTATGCCTTTCCTTGCCGCAATGCCGATCAGGCTGTCCTGCTGTTCAGTTTTGCCGACGTGGAGGCTGCTATCGCACGCTTGCAGGCCGCGGGCATCAATCCGATAGCCAGCGACGAACTCCTCAAGCTTTAGAAAACGCGTGCGCATCCTGGTGGGGAAGTGGCGTTGGTCGCAGCGCCGACGCGCTTACAATGGGGATTGGGCCACCGCCCGCAAGGAACTGCATCATGCTTGTTGCGAAGACCATTGCTGCTCAGCTTGAAAACGCCTCTTGGATTCGCCGTATGTTCGAAGAAGGCGCGAGGCTCAAGCGGGAACGTGGAGCCGACAAGGTCTTTGACTTCTCGCTTGGCAATCCGGTCGACGAGCCGCCTGCCGCTGTCCTCGATGCGCTGCGCAAAATCGTGACCTCCAGCCCCACCGGCACTCATGGCTACATGCCGAATCCCGGCTATCTGCGCGTGCGTGAGGCTCTCGCGGCCAAGCTCTCGCGTGAGACCGGTCTCGACTTTTCGCCCGAGGATGTCTTCATGACGGTGGGCGCGGCCGGGGCTTGCAACGTAGCTCTCAAGGCCTTGCTCGACCCTGGCGACGAGGTTATTGTTCTCGCGCCCTACTTCGCCGAGTATCAGTTCTACATTTCCAATCATGGCGGCGTGATGGTCGCGGTCGATACCGATGAGCATCATATGCCCGATGTCGAGCGCATCCGTCGCGCCATCACTCCGCGTACCCGCGCTATCCTGATCAACACGCCCAATAATCCTTCCGGTCGCGTTTATCCGAAGAGCGTGCTCGATGCAATCGATGCAATGCTGCGCGAGGTGGGCCACCCAATTGCCGTATTGAGCGACGAACCGTATAAACAGTTTGTTTACGATGGCCAGCGCCAGGCGGAAGTCTCCGCATCGATTACGAACACGATCATCTGTAATTCCTGGTCGAAGACGCTCGGACTGGCCGGTGAGCGCATCGGCTATCTGGCGCTGTCGCCGCGTATCGATGACCGCCAAAATCTGCGCCGTGCCTGTGCGCTTGCCAATCGCATTCTAGGTTTTGTCAATGCACCCGCGCTGTGGCAATGGGTGCTGCTTGAAGCCATGGATGCAAGCGTGGACGCCGCTCCGTACGAGGCTAAACGCAACGCTCTGTGCAGTGCGCTCGCAAAGATTGGATACAATGTCGATTGGCCAGAAGGCGCCTTCTACGTTTTTCTTAAAACGCCTGTTGCCGACGACGTTGCTTTCGTCCGTCTGCTGGCAGAGCAGGGAGTGCTTGCCGTTCCCGGCACGGGCTTCGGTCGCCCCGGCTACATCCGTCTTTCACTCACTGTAGCGATGGACACGATCACGCGCTCTATCCCTGGCTTTGAAACGGCCTATAAGGCGGCATGCTGTTCGGCATAGAGTGCTCGATCTGCACTTGAGGACAAAAGAAATCTGAGGCAATTGCCTCGGAGTTCTTTATTGGCTTGTGAGAGTAAATCTCCCTGGGCCTTTAAGAGATACAAGCGCGCGTTGGTTCTCTTCCGCAGTGTGCACTGGAACTGGTCGCCCATTAACGAAAATGGATGCGCCCGTGTGCGCAAGCGGCACCAGGACCTCCGCTGCAACACCTGCGGGCAACTCCACTTCTACCGTGGTTGCGGAATGCTGGTTAATGCGTATTGCTCCATGCGGAGTTGGCACCGCTCCCTCCATCCATGCAAGTCCGGCAAGATCGGGACGGATGCGCACCTGCGCATAACCCGGCGTCAACGCATGTACACCCAGCAACTCATCCATCACCCAGGATGTGGGGCCAGTGGACCAGGCGTGCGCCAAGCTCACAAAATAGCCCACGCGCCCATCGGCCTCCAGGTACTTGTGTGGATCCTGCTTGGGACTATGAGGGTCGTATGACTCCCACAAACTTGTGGCTCCAAGCTCCATCATCCCGCCCCAATAGCTGTCGATCCACTTCACTGCATCAGCGCGATGGTTCATGCGTGCCATCGCACCCAGAACGTAGGCATTGAAATAGGGCGTGATGTTTTGCCGCGTCTCGGCGTTCGCTGTGCCGAGCGATTCCTGCCAGATGGCGCGGTAGTCTTCGCTGCGCGCTACACCGGCCAGTACTGCCATGGCGTTCATCTGCCATCGCTCGCCGTATGCGCCTTGCGCGTTGGCAAACTTCTTGCGCAAGGCATCGGCTAGTGCATTGGCGCGTGCCGCATAGTATGCCGCGTGTTCTGCGTCGCCCATTTGACCCAGCAGCCATGCGCCTTCGCGGTATCCACGCACCATGCCCAGTTGCGTGCCTTCTTCCGCTTCGGTCGTAAATGCGAACAGATCGTGCGACCAGTCCACAAACAGCCAGTGGTGGCCTTTGTTGATGAAAATACCCTCGGCGTCAAACTCTTCATCCATGCGTTGGAGCAGGGCCAGAACCGTTGCCTGCCTGTCGGCAAGCAACTCCGCATCCGCCGT
>Ga0207834_1000321_pt1 | contig 17243 bp, 13 predicted proteins | sample LuqExpMetagenom5_FD_187763 | JGI IMG/M metagenome (GOLD analysis project Ga0207834, IMG submission 187763) | Tropical forest soil microbial communities from Luquillo Experimental Forest, Puerto Rico - Sample 5 (SPAdes) | ecosystem: Environmental > Terrestrial > Soil > Tropical forest ...
GGCTTCATAACTTCAATATCTACCTTATATTTGGTTAACAGCTTATTCACAACGACATCCAATTGCTGGTCACCAATACCGTATAACAATGATTGCCTGTTTTCTTTATCATTCACCATCTTTAAGGTTAAATCCTCATCCATCAGCTTGCCGAGTGCCTGAGATACCTTATCATCATCGCCCTTATTCTTGGTCTTAAATCTCTGATAAGTGTAAGGAGTTGATACCTCGATACGGTCATATTCGATCGGGGTTGCTTTGGTAGCCAGAGTATCTCCGGTACTGGTATCACTTAACTTACCGAGGGCACCAATATCACCGGCATGAAGCTCTTCCACTTCAATCTGCTCTTTACCTCTTATCATGTAGAGACGGTTGATTTTCTCCTCTGTCTCCGTAGTCGTATTGTAAATAAGTGAATCTGATTTAATAACACCGGAACAAACCTTGAATAAAGAGAACTTACCGATGAACGGATCAGCAATCGTCTTGAATACTCTTGCTGAAAAAGGCTTCTTCTCATCATAATCAGCTTGAAATATATCCCCGGTTTTTGCATTCTTACCTGCAATTGTCATCCTGGTAGGATCCGGGAAATACTTCTCAATTGCCTGTAATAACATCGTCGTACCCTGTGCATGAATACCGGAGCCCATCAATACAGGAACTACTGTACCATCTATTACATTATTTCTAAGTGCCATAGAGATCTCTTCCTGCGTAAATTCTTCGCCTGCGAAATACTTGTCCATTAATTCTTCGCTGGTTTCTGCTACTGCATCGAGTAATACCTCTCTGAACTTTGAAAGATTTTCCTGACTATAATCGGGAATTTCACATTCTTCATAATTGCTGGCATTCGTAAATCTTCTGCCGGCCATCTTAACCACATTAACAAATCCAACGAACTTCTCATTTTCCCTGATGGGAATATGAAACGGAGCTATCTTCTTACCATAAAATTCCGTTAACTTTTCTACTACCTCACGATAACTTGCATTATCGTCATCCATATCTGTTACAAAGAAAATTCTCGGCAAATGGTACTTCTCACAGAAATCCCAAGCCTTCATGGTTCCAACTTCAACTCCTGCTTTTGCAGAGATGACAATAACCGCTGCGTCTGCTGCTGCTAAAGCTTCTTCCACTTCACCTACAAAGTCAAAATAACCGGGTGTGTCTAAGAAGTTAATCTTGGTGTCTTCAAATATAATAGGTACTACTGTCGTGCAGATTGAGAACAATCTCTTCTGTTCTTCCTTGTCGTAATCACTGATTGTATTTCCCTCTTCCACTTTTCCTTGACGCTTGAGTATTCCAGTTGTGTACGCCATGGCTTCGACTAAAGTAGTCTTGCCACAGCCACCGTGGCCTAACAGAACAACATTGCGAATCTTCTCTGAAGTGTAAACATTCATAATATTTTCCTCCATTACGCTAAAAGTAGTAAGTAGTTGGATAATACGAAAAACCGGGAATTATAAACCATAATTCCCTGTAATCACCCATAGATACCTCTTAGTATATTTTACTAGAAGAAATTAACTTTTACAATAGTTTTATGGAATAATTAACAAAGTTCTGTCGTTAAGAAATAGATCAGCATCCATTCTTAAAATAAGACATAACCCGCATAAATTCGAGTCTTTCAAGGTCTTCAGACTATATAATTACTTCTTGCCATTGTGATATTATCGAAGGTAATTAAGTCGAAGGATAAGTAAGCTTATTATTCATAATAATATAACGACGTCAGAAGGAAACCTACTGAATTTATTATGATCGTTCACTTATATATGATAGCTCAACTATATATGATAGCTCACTTATATATGATAGCTCACTTATATATGATAGCTCACTTATATATGATAGCTCACTTATAAAGGAAAAAAATGACGCGACTACATAAAAATCAATAGTTGCGTCATTTCATGCTTTGCATAAATTATTCCCTTTACATAAATTATCTTTTTAATTGATCGTTTTAAGGAAATCAAGCATTCGTTTATTTACTTCTTTCACCTGTTCTGTTGGCATATGAGGCCGGTGTCCACCGTTAGGTACGCTCCAGATTTCAGCCTGTGGACATCGCTCCTGCATTTTCAACAACCTTTGTGGAGAAGCGAAGCTGTCATTCTCGCCTCCAATGAGAAGCATAGGCATAGTCAGCCTTGTCCAATCTTGTTCAGACAAGCATGGGTACATACGCCAGTCCCGTGTACTTTGCCTCATATGATGCTGCCAGTCGCCGCCATGGGCCTCTGAATGAAGAATTTTCATTCGTTCTATAAATTTATTCTGGTTGTTTCGCATCAGTGCTTCCGGTTCAAAATCATCTGCGCCGTCAGGATCGGCTGCACCACCGCAGCCGATTGTAATCATACTACGAACTAAATCAGGACGCTTTACCGCCATATGAAGCGCTACTCCACCTCCTAGACTATAACCAATCAGATGGGCTCTTCTTATTTGCAACGCATCAAGAAAGCCGGCCATATCCTCCGCAATGATTGGTGTATCCCAGTCCTTGCTCTCGCTTATTGTACGTCCGTGACCCCGAAAATCAGGCATAAGGCAGCGATAGGAATGGAAAAATGGCTGGATCTGACCGCTAAAAGCAATGATACCACGGCTATATCCACTATGTAGAAAGAGGATGGGATCCCCAATACCAATGTCCTCATAGAAAATGGAGCAATCATCAACCTGTTGATATGGCATAAGCTTCACTCCTTTAATTCGTCTACATTAAATAATAACTTTTGCAAGCCATGATAATAATTTCCCTGATTTGCTGTAAAGCGCAGGATACAATAATCCGGATCGGTGGGTCCAAGAGGATAGTACATTTCATCTCCCTCTTTCCAAAATGCTTGCTTGGTCTTGGCATCGGTACAAACCTGCATTTTACCGATTAACATCAATCCATGAAAATCAACTGCGTCTACAAAATAAATGCAGGCTTCGGGACTCTGCTGCCAATGCCCGGTGCGAATAGCAGACACATTCGTTGAAAACCAAAAGGTTTCCAAGCTATCATTTTTTAGTCTGAACATGGTTTTTGCGTTAGGAAAGCCGTTCTCGTCAATGGAACATACTATGGCATCGCGGCTGTTCTCAACAAGCTTAATTATGTCTTGTTTGTTTTGTTCCTTCATATACATTACCTCCTGTTATTTTTCTAAATTGTTAATGATTCTTTTTAGAATATTTTCAAAATCAGCAATCTCCGTATCTGTAAAACCTTGATAAAATAAGCAGTTCATTTGCTCCGACACGCGGTCGTAAGCTTCGCGATATTCTTTTGCTTTCTCTGTTATAGAGACGAATATTTGCCTGCGGTTTCGCTTGTCAGGAATCCTCTCAAGCAACCCTCCTTCCTCCATCCGATCAAGCATACTGGTAAGAGTGGTTTTGGCGAGGGAGGTAAGACGTCCTATCTCGGTAATTGTCAACTTTTCATGCTCCCAGAGCACATAAAGTATCCTGCCTTGTGCTCCATTAAATGTATCCACTCCGCTTTCACGAAGCATTTTTTCAAATGCACGGCCTTGAAGCTGATGTATCTGTGAAATTAGAAAACCTCCATATGTTTTCATTTTCATCACCTCCCTATATAGAATAATACTATATAGTACTTTTGTCAAGACTTTTGCTGCCAGAAAGAGCCAAGATATCAGACTCATTATTATTCGAAATTTTTCGAAATATTTCTTTTCCATTTTCCGTTCCTGTGTTACAATGGTAATACAAAATACCTTTGGGGAGGATTTTAAATGCAAAAAAGATTAAAGGCAATATTTATGACAGTCATCCTGGTGGCTTTTACCGTACTAGGAGCAATTCAGCCACCCAGTCCGGTGAAAGCAGCGCAGGAGTTAACAATCAACGTCCATTATCACCGTTATGCACAGGATTATGATGGATGGAATATCTGGTCCTGGGAATTGGGTGGAGAAGGTGCAGCTTTCGAATTTAGCGGAGAAGATGATTTTGGTAAGGTTGCTACCTATACTCTTCAGATTGCGGATGATGCCACACAGGTCGGTTTTATCGTTCGCCATTCCACCAGCAGTAATGCCTGGGATTTGAAGGATACGAACAATGACCGGTTTATGGACGTGACCAAAGCAAAGGATGGTGTGATTGATATTTATGTTGTACAAGATGATGCAAACTTTGGATATGCGGAGGATGAGATGAGTTTGGCACCGAAGATTATGGAAACAGCAATTAATGATTCAAAGACAATTGATTTTAAAGTGACTACGGCATTGGAAAGTAAAGCAGCAGATCTTGCTTCGCAATTTACCGTTAAGGATGCTGATGGTAACACTTATCCAGTGGAAAGTGTTGCATTTGACGATGAAACGAAAGCTTTATCCGGCAGTATTACGATGTCGCAGGAACTGGATTTATTTAAGAAATACACACTTTCCATTAGTGGATATGGGGAAATGAATATATCCAATGTTAAGTTATTTTCAACAAAGGAATTTGAAGATGCTTATTATTATGACGGAGATGATTTGGGAGCGGTGTGGTCGAAGGATAAAACGAACTTCCGTTTATGGGCACCGACCGCTTCCGATGTAGTATTAAACCTGTATTCCGCAGGTGTAGGGATTAATTTAATCGAAAGTATTCCTATGACAAAGGATGTGAAGGGCACCTGGGTTACGGAGAAATCAGGTGATTTAAACGGAGTTTACTATACCTATTCAGTTACAGTAGACGGAGTAACAAAGGAAGCAGTTGATCCTTATGCCAGGGCAGCAGGAGTCAATGGTGACCGCGGTATGATTATTAATCTTGCTTCAACTGATCCTGCGGGCTTTACAGAGGATACAAGACCCGCCCTGGTAAATCCGACGGATGCAGTTATTTACGAGCTTCATGTCAGGGATTTCTCGGTGGATAAGAATTCGGGAATTAAAAATAAAGGTACATATTTAGCATTTACGGAGAAAGGCACAAAAACCCCCAGCGGTGAGAAAACCGGTATCGATTATCTGGTGGATCTGGGAATCACCCATGTTCACCTGCTTCCGGTTTTTGATTACTCCAGTGTTGATGAGACGAAGCTTGTTAACAACCAGTTCAACTGGGGTTACGATCCGGAAAATTACAATGTTCCGGAAGGCTCCTATTCTACTGACCCCCAGCACGGTGAAGTAAGAATCAATGAATATAAGCAGATGGTTCAATTCCTGCACAGTAACGATATCCGTGTCATCATGGACGTGGTTTATAACCATACCGCATCAAGTACGGATTCGAACCTGAATAAAGTAGTACCTGGCTATTATTACCGTATGAATGCAGATGGTTCCTTCTCCAATGCCTCGGGCTGCGGTAATGAGACAGCTTCTGAACGTGCTATGATGCGTAAATATATCATAGACTCCGTTGTATATTGGGCTACGCAATATCATGTGGACGGCTTCCGTTTTGACTTAATGGGTATTCACGATATCGATACGATGAATGCAGTCAGGGAAGCTCTGAATAAAGTAGACCCTACTATTATGGTATACGGAGAAGGCTGGACCGGAGGCTCCTCTACCCTACCGGAAAGCGAAAGAGCGATGAAAGCGAATATGGCCTCCGTTGATCCGGGTGTTGCAGCCTTCAGTGACGATATTCGTGATGGCATCAAGGGAAGCGTATTCGATTCCATGGATCAAGGCTTTATAACAGGCAAGACCGGTATGGAAGAGACGATTAAGTTTGGTGTAGTTGCATCGACTGAGAACTCCCAGATTGATTACTCTCTGGTAAATTACTCGGATACCTGGTGGGCAAAAGAACCGATCCAGACCATTACTTATGCTTCCGCACATGATAATAATACCTTATGGGATAAGATTAACATTTCCAATGCTTCCGACAGTGAAGCGGATAAGATTAAGATGAACCTGTTATCCGGTGCAATTGTTCTCACATCCCAGGGTATTCCGTTCTTCCAGGCTGGTGAAGAGTTCCTTAGAAGCAAGCCTTCGGTGGATGGAACCACCTTCGTAGATAACAGTTACAATTCACCTGACTCGGTAAACAGCTTGAAATGGGATACGCTGACGAAGAATAAGGATGTCTATCATTATTATAAAGGTCTGATTGCCTTCCGTAAGGCACACAGTGCTTTAAGAATGACCAAGACAGCAGATATCCAGGCTAACCTTACCTTCCTGGATGGATTGGATGCAAATGTTGTTGGCTATACCATTAATAACTCTCCAAACGGCGAGGCAGCGAAAGCACTTTGCGTAATCTTTAATGCGAATAAAACTTCAACAACCGTTAAGATTCCGGATGGGGATTGGAATGTATATGTAAAAGGCAATCAGGCAGGAACGAATATTCTTGAGACTATCTCCGGTGGAAGTGTTACTGTTGATCCAATTTCAACACTTGTACTTGTGCAGGAGGATGCTAAAGCAGCAACTCCTACTGATACGGCAGCAAATAATGCACAGCAGACTAGTTCAACCACATCGGAAGCAGGTAAGAGTAATAACAATGCAATCTTGTTTGTCGTTATAGGTTTTGCGGTGATTGCGGTAGTTGCTGCAGCATTCGTTATGATTAGAAAGAGAAAAGCAAAGTAATGATTAAGAATATAATTAGGTTCTTTATTTTAGTTTTGTATTGATAATATTAATATAAAAGCTTAATTAGTATTATACGAATAGGTAATTGCGAAAGGAGCAGGCAGCAGGGAATGCTGTCCGCTCCTTTTAACAGTGATAATGTTGTATTTTATAGAAGCTTATTCTATTGCAATCTCTATAGGTTCTTCTAACGACTCCTCCTGAAGTAGTTCCCATTTGACCAAATACTTATTATCTTCATAATTTTCAAACTTTACACTGGTTGAATAGGAATGTTCATCAGTTTCGCCGTAAGATAATCCAAAGTTATAAGAGTTCATCTCTTTATCAAAATAGATACAGGAAATAGGATTTGAACTTAATAGCATTGATTACCACGTTGTTCTACTACTTAAAAACATGAAAAAGAAATCCCAATATTAATAGAGCTCAAAATAAAGTATGGAGCGGGATTCAGAGAATCCCACTCCATCTATTTGTACAGAGCAGATATTAAAGCAGCCAGCCAAGAAAGTACCCTGGCTGACTGTAGATATAGCTGTAATGATATTATTTACATATTACTTTTTCTCAATTGGATACCATAATTCAAGATATCCATATTCATCATCTCCGCCGTAGATTTCAAAATCCGGTCCGTCTGCTTTTTCGTAATTGGATGTCGGAAGCCACTCACTATAGAAGCGCTTCTGCATATGATAAACTGCTGAGCCGATGTCCTCCCATCGAAACCTTTCCGTAGTAAATATAGCATAAGTCTGTGCCGGGATATGAACCATTGTATAATCCTTTGTGTTGCTTTTTTTACCTACGAAGGAAAATAACATATAGGGAAAGGTGTTTCGTTCCGTCTTTCTGTAGTTAGCTACTCCATGAATTTTACACATTCCCTTTGGTACAAAGGATGGCAGTTCACCTGCATCAGTTAACAATTGTTCATAGGAGCCATTTCCCATACATTCTTTCCAGAGCTTTGAAGGACTTATATAGTTATCATCCCCAATACTGGAAGCAATTGTCTCAATACCGAAAATATCAAAGCCTTCCTTGGTCTCAATTTTGTAATCCATTTCACAATCTCCTTTAATTGATATTTGAAAGGATAACTTAGGATAAGCCTTCAGCGAGGTACCTTCCTCGCGCGCCAAGGTAGGTGTGATCCCATGCAATACTTGAAACGCCCTGGTGAAGGAAACAGGAGACTCATAACCATATTTTAAAGCGATATCAATTATTTTAATGTCACTGTTGAGAAGCTCAAAGGCAGCCAGTGTTAATCTCCTACGGCGTATATATTCCGCCAGTGAAATACTTGTTATAAAGGAAAACATCCTTTGAAAGTTGTAGGATGAATAACATGCCATCTGAGCAACCTTGTTCATATCAATATCTTCGGTTAAATGTTCCTCGACATAGTCAAGAGCACGATTCATTCTGATAAGCCAATCCATCTGCACTCCTCCTTTCGAATCAAAGTATAGCGTACTAATGGAATGAAAGCGCAACTTTTTATAGGCGTAAAAAGTTATATTGACGCTTCATATGTATGCTGCTTTTTCATAACGATTAATTATAATCTAAGCTAAAAAATCAAACTATTAAGCCGTTGATTTTAAACATTAAGAATAAATCAGCAATTGGAATTTATTGATATAGGCTGCCAAGATCGGAATAGAAATTCGGATAAGAGATATCCACACATTCCGCATTGATAATATTGGTTTCACCCTCCGCCAATAAGCTTGCAACAGCGAAGGACATGGCGATACGATGATCGGATTTGCTTTCAATCGTCGCACCATGAAGCGGCTTCCCGCCGTTAATAATCATGCCATCCGCAGTAGCAGTGATATCAGCACCCATTCTGCTGAGGTTATTAACCATAACGTCGATGCGGTTTGATTCCTTGACCTTAAGCTCAGAAGCATCCTTGATTACCGTCCGGCCTTCTGCAATGCAGGCTAAGATTGCGATAATCGGGATCTCATCGATTAAGGTAGGTATCAGCGCACCACCGATTTCAGTGCCCTTTAGCTCACTGGATCTTACTACCAGATCAGCCACCGGTTCTCCACCGTTGTCTATGACATTTTCTAAGGTGATATCTGCACCCATCTGCTGGCATACCTTTATGATACCGTCTCTTGTCGGGTTAATTCCTACATTCTTTATCACTACTTCGGAATTCGGTACAATTAAACCAGCCGCAATAAAATATGCTGCAGAGGATATATCACCCGGAACGTTGATTTTACGTCCGGTTAAGCTGGGTGACGGCTGAATTGTTGCAGTATTACCTATAGATGTAATCTGAGCGCCGAACTGAGTTAGCATAAGCTCTGTATGGTTTCTTGACAGAGAAGGCTCAGTAACAGAGGTTTCACCGTCTGCATAAAGGCCGGCAAGCAGAACACAGGATTTGATCTGGGCAGATGCTACCGGCGAATTATAATGTATACCCTTCAACTTTGCTGGGGTGTCTGAAGAACTGTTAATTGCCAGAGGTGCACAACCATTTCCCGGAATACTGATGATATCAGCACCCATCTGTGTGAGAGGAGTCATGATACGACTCATTGGTCTCTTTTGGATAGATTCATCACCATTTAAGGATACCGCGAAGGACTGTCCGCTTAGGATGCCGGATATCAGTCTCATCGTGGTTCCGCTATTACCCACATCAAGCATATCCGAAGGCTTGGACAGACCATGAAGGCCTTTACCGTGAACAATAACTTTATCAGAAGAAGCATCATTGAGGATTTCAATTCCTAACTGTCTAAAGCAGCGAATTGTTGACAGACAGTCTGCTCCCTGCAAAAAGTTTGTAACTTCGGTGGTACCTTGTGCTAAAGCACCAAACATCACTCCTCTGTGCGAAATGGATTTATCTCCGGGAACGGTTATGGTTCCCTTTAATGGACCTCTCTTTTGGAATATCATGATTTATCTCCTTATATTTTTCTTATACTTGATAGAGAAGGTAATGGTTTTTATTTCTTTTACATTTCATCTAATAATACAATTGTATAATATTACTATGCAATATTAAATAGATAAAATTCATGTGAAAAGTTATTATCTCTCATATATTCTGTAATTGTATCTGCTTAACATGGCAATTGCTTTGGTCTGGGCGAGCTCATCATAGAACTCTATTCGAAGTACACCTTCTTCAAATTCCCTGTTATGGATAATTCCGATGTTCTTAATACTGATCTGATTGCTGGCAAGAAGGGTCGCAATCGTTGCAATCGCTCCTGCTTCGTCCATGATGTCCAGGTATATTTCGAAAAGCTTCTTCATCATACCGATGGATTTGTTTGGAATTGCACTGCGGTATTCCCCTGCAGTATCAAACATCTGATACAGATAATCTCCATCCATATTGGCAAGAGCGTTCGAAGCAACCTGTAAAGAATCTATGTAACGATCAAGCAGGCGCTTGATATCGGAAGCATTCGTCAGACAGATATTCTGCCACATGATTGGTGAGGAGGAGGCAATTCTCGTAATGTCTTTAAAGCCTCCGGCAGCAAGTTCCCGCATTTTTTCTGCCTCATCATCCGATTCCCGTACCAGATTCACAAGCTGGGCGGCAATGATATGAGGTACATGGCTGATAGCTGCGGTAATCTGATCGTGTTCCTTCGCCTCAAGAATAATCGGGATGGAACCCATTTTTTCTACCAGACCATATAAGGTATCTGTCATGAACGCAGGAGTATCCTTGGTCGGGGTAAGTATGTAATATGCATTTTCCAGAAGAAGGGCATAAGAGTTATGATATCCTGTCCTCTCAGATCCGGTCATCGGGTGACCCCCGATAAACTGATGGGACAAGCCCAGCTCCTCTACTGCTGCATGGATATTACCTTTTACGCTGCCCACATCCGTCAGTATGCAGGTAGGTTTCAAAAGAGGCTTCAGCTTCTTTAAGTATTCTATATTAGAAAGAACCGGAGCGCATAAATATAATAAATCACATTCCGGGAAGCATTTATCCAAAGAGGTGGTGACAGAGTCGAGTACTCCATCAGAAAGAGCTGCCTGTAAGTCGCCGCTGGGTTTATCCTTGTGATAATCATAGGCAAAAAGATAATAACTCTCGTTAATCTTTTTTAATGCTCGTGCAATGGAACCGCCGATTAGTCCAAATCCGATAAAACCTATCTTAAAGTCGCTCTTAAAATCACTCTCTAAATCGTTCATGAAAGCCTCCTGTATATTTAAATATTTTAAATAGAAGAATTTATGATTTTTTCAGTTAATATAATTCATTCGGTTTAATATAATTCTTTTCAGTTAATAACTCAATCGTTAATCATATTACTTTCTAAAATTTAATAGGATTAACATTAGAATTTTTTACCCATCAATTGTGCCAAAGGCCTAATATCCTTTGCCAGCTCCTCGAACTGTTCAAAGGTCAGGGACTGAGGACCATCGGATAATGCGATGGAAGGATTGGGGTGGGTTTCAATCATCAGACCATCTGCTCCAACGGCAATTGCGCTCATAGTAAGCGGTTTTACATAAGCTCTGACTCCGGTAGCATGGCTCGGATCTACAATAATCGGAAGATGGCTTTTTTCTTTGATAACCGGAACAGCACTGATATCCAAGGTATTACGGGTAGCTGTTTCAAAGGTACGGATGCCGCGTTCGCAAAGAACGACGTTCGGATTACCTTCTGCAATAATATATTCGGAAGCATTGAGCCACTCATCAATCGTAGCTGAAAGACCACGTTTTAATAATACCGGAAGCCCTGATTTACCCGCTTCCTTTAAAAGATAGAAGTTCTGCATATTTCTTGCACCGATCTGTAGCATATCAACATATTTTACAGCAGCCTCGATCGCATTGAGACTGGTGACCTCACAGATCACAGGAAGGCCGGTCTCTTCGCGAGCTTCCTTCATGTATTTCAAGCCTTCTTCCTCCAGGCCCTGGAAAGCATAAGGTGAAGTTCTAGGCTTATAAGCACCACCCCGAAGAATCTGGGCACCTGCTTTCTTAATCGCATGGGCAGTTGACAGAAGCTGCTCCTTACTCTCTACCGCACAAGGGCCGGACATAATAACAAGTGTATCTCCACCGATGGTTACATTGCCTACCTTTACCTTTGATGGCTCCGGATGAAACTTTTTATTAGCCAGCTTGTAGCTTTCAGTAACTGCTACTATTTTATCTACATCATCAAATATCTCTAAGTTCTGGTCCTGAAGCTTTGATTTATCACCGACAACACCGATGATGGTAACTTCCTTACCGGCTGAGATATGTGCGTCAAGTCCTTTTAATTCAATCAGATTTTTAATCCGTTCTATGGATTCTTTTTTTGCCTGGGGCTTCATTACTATAATCATATGAAAAACGTCCTTTCGTATTGGTGATACCTATTGCCTGTAATGCTTATGATATCTATATTTACTATATTTCATCCTATAGGGATTCCTTCTTGTTTTGCCAATTATACTCTGTTTAGTTTCCGGTGTCAATACTCTATTACTTTAAAGCGTAACGGTTTAAAGTCTAAAAGAATCGGCGGCATTTGTGTAATTAGTATTGATTAGAAGAACCCTTAGAAAATGATTCTTACAAACCTCTTTTTTCCTAACTTAATTACGGAATTATTCTCAAGCACAGGCTTTTCAAGCTCCGTTTCTTTCCTCTGATTGACCTGGATACCTCCCTGCAGCACCAGGCGCCGGAATTCACTTTTTGAGGATATGATTCCCTCATCTACGAGAAACGTACTAATATCAAGCAGGGAGCGGCACTGATCCGGCACTTTTATTACCTCCATGTCTTCGGGTATTTCCCCCTTCTGGAAAACGGTATGAAAATACTCCTTAGCCTTCACCGCTTCATCCTTTCCATGATATAACTCAGTAATAATTCCTGCCAGCTCCAGCTTACAGTCCCTGGGATTGCGGCCCTGTTCCATCTGCGCTTTGATCTTGGTGATACGATCCGGATGTTCATCTGTAACAAGCTCAAAATAGCGGAGAATCAGGTGATCCGGTATTTCCATCACCTTTTTGAACATAACCTCTGCCGGTTCGTATACACCAATGTAATTGCCAAGGCTCTTACTCATCTTCTCCACACCATCAAGACCTTCTAAAAGCGGCATGAATAAAGCGATCTGTCGTTCTTTTCCCATGCTACCCTGAAGATTTCTTCCCATCAGGATGTTAAAGGTCTGATCTGTTCCTCCAAGTTCAATGTCCGCATTGATTTCCACAGAATCATATGCCTGCATTAAAGGATAGAAGAATTCATGAAGTCCGATTGGCTCATTACGGTGAAAACGCCCCTGAAAATCATCCCGTTCCAGCAGTCTTGCCACCGTTGTACTGGCTGCCAGCTGAATCACCTCTTCAAACCGGAGCTTGGATAACCATTCACTGTTAAACCGCACTGTAGTCTTACAGGAATCTATTATTTTAAAAATCTGTTCCGTATAAGTCTTTGCATTCTGCAATACCTGCTCTTCGGATAAAGGTACACGGGTCTTGGATTTACCCGTAGGATCTCCGATTTTGCCTGTAAAATCACCGATGATAATCACGGCATGGTGTCCCAGATCCTGCAGCTGTCTGACCTTTCGAAGCACTACCGTATGCCCGAGATGGATATCCGGTGCTGTCGGGTCAAGCCCCAGCTTAACGATCAGTGGTTTCATCTCTTTCATAGACTTCCTTAGCTTTTCCCTTAATTCCTCCTCTGAGATTACCTCGGCAGCACCTTTTCGGATGATTTTAAGCTGATTCTCAATTTGTTTGTCGATCCCATCCGAAAAACTCTGATGTTTCATACGTTCTTGTTCTTCCAAGCTATTTTGCTGCTCCATGTTTCTTTGCTGTTCCATGCTACTTTGCTGTTCCATGCTTCTTTGCTGTTCCATACTACTTTGTTGTTTCATGCTTCTTTGCTGTTCCATACTACTTTGCTGTTCCATGCTATTTATTCTCCTTTAACATAAATTTGAGCACAAAAAATCCCGCACCTCTAATTGCTTAGAGGGCGGGAATACTCTCGCGGTACCACCTCATATATATTGACTGCTCACACAGACAACCTCTTTGAGTACGCCAATCATATCACTAATTCCACTTACAGCTACGAAAGCCTGTGGCAATCTTCTACAGATAGCTGGTTATACTCTAGCACGATAACGGGTGCAGGGTTCCGTCAGCAGCCTACTTAGTTTACTCCGTTCGGTGTGAAGCTCAAAGATGTATTCGGAATCTATTCTCTTGCACCTCTCATCAACCGGTTGCTTTCTGTAAGAAAAGTCTGATTCGTACTGGTTCTTATCATCGCTTTTACAATATTTAAGCGTTAGTATACTCATTCTTCTGTATTCTGTCAATCATTTTTTCATATATTTTCTGATACAGTTAAATAAAAAGTAAATGCTGTTCTAGTATATGTTAAGGTTACATTTACTCTTTCAATATTGGTTAAGGTAAATTAGTAAGATAATGGTAGAAATTACTATTTATTAGCTATATCATAAAGAATATGATTCACTATCGTTGGCAAGTGCGAGCTGAAGTTCATTTATATACTATAGGATAATGATATCTTATAGGTTAACTTGAAGTTGAGATAACTTCTCATTTTTTATATGGATATATTATTAATTTTTGATACAATGATAGCATCAACTTTGATAAAAACTAAAAAGGGAGAACTAATATGCTTGATATAAATAAAGTAGGGATTAAAATTGCTACATTTCGAAAAAGCATTGGTTATTCACAAGATAAGCTTGCAGAAAGTCTTTGCATTTCTCCGCAAGCAATTAGTAAATGGGAAAATGGGCATGCTTTGCCCGATACAGCTTTATTACCTGTGTTAGCACAAATTTTTGGATGCACTATTGACCAGATAATTATGTCTGCATATTCATTTGACGAAAAAATAGAAGAAGAAAAGCCAAACCTTTTAGAGCTGCAAGCAGAACATATCGCACAATATGTAATTAAAAAAATGGAAGATAAAATTAAACCCAAGGAAACAATTGGATTGAGTGATGATATCATTTCTGATGTAATAATAAATAAATATGGAAATATAGGATATTTTACAATCAATCGAGGAAAGGAATCAAGAGCCGAGGGAAAGATATGTACAGGAATTACCATCACTTCACCTCAAAAAGAAATAAAACTACTTGAATTTATTTATCATAAAAACCCTGATGAATTTTACGGATATTCTCTACTTAATGGATATATCTCAGAACTTCCGCAGATATTTTATCTTGATAACGACAAAAAATTGATCTTAATGGAAGATATCGGTGACGGCTATATAAAAGGATATGATTATGACGAAGCTAATGAAAACGGCGAAATTATTAGAGGAAATATCAACGCATATTTAAGAGCCACAGCAAATCTGCACAGTGTATTTTGGCAGAATGAAACTACCTTTCAAAAGAGAGGACTAGAATGGAGACTACAAACGAAAGAAAATCTTCTTTCACATATTAGTTGCTGTGAAAGAGATTTCAAAAAGTACAGAAGAAACGAAGAAGCCGGTTATATTTCTAAGGATGGTGGAGTGTGTGGAAAAAATAATATAAGCAAAAGGCAGCTGGATTATTTTGACATGGCTATACATTACTTAAAAGCAGAATATGTCGAGCTTGTTGATTCAAGGTTCAATAGCGGCAAAAACATAACCATTATACATGGCGATTTACATCCGGGACAGATGTTACTGTCTAAATCAACAAGAAGAAATATATTGTTTTCTGGTCTTCAAGCGGTCAGAATGGGGTTATGTACAGAAGATTTAGCAATGCTTATCGCTTTGCATATGGCTGTTTATGATAAAGCAACCGATATTCAAACTCTTACAAAAAATGAAGTTATGCCTTTCCTGGATTATTATTATCAGTGCTTGAGCGAAAAAGTAAAAGATTATTCATACGAAACGTTCTTGAAAGATTATAAAATATCAATAGCGGAAAATATGTTTTTTACTATTCGTTTAATAAATAGAGGTATCAACGATTTCCGCATGAGAGATAAAGCTATAAGAGCTTTTGAAACTTTTGTAATGGACAACGAATAGTAAAAGCATATTACGAATTTGTGTTGGTTCACAATCTTTCACAATATCAAATTAAGATATCCTTTATTTATAATATTTTATTAGTTTATGGTATCAAATGATTTTAATGTTTATCCTAATAGTGGAGAAATAGAGAAATATGCTAATTGGGGAAATCTTAAAACTGATAGTATTGATGTTGTTATGGACAGTTTTATGAATAGAAAAACACTTTCTCTTAAAATGAATTATGAAATGCTTGTAAGTTATTTTGCCTTATATTTACCAGATGGTTTTATAATTGAAACACCGATAGAAAAGGACATATCTGAAATAGCTAATATCCAACACCAGTCATTTGTTAGCGGTATTTCTTATGAAATGTTTGGAGTAGACTGCCTTGAAGATATTGTAGATAGTCTTAAACAAAGCTTTTATCGCTACATTGGAACTGACCCTAATCTATATTCCGATAATGTTACAATCATTTTCACAAATTTTATTTTCCATAATATAACATAATTAAGGAGGAGTACTACATGAGTAAGGTGAAGCAAGCGGTACAATGTTTTAACAACGGTTTCAACTGTTCCCAGGCAATCTTCTCAACTTACAGCGAGCAGCTGGGATTGGATAAGGAAACAGCATTAAAGGTTTCCTGCCCCTTTGGAGGGGGAATCGCACGAATGTCTGAAACCTGCGGCGCGGTAACCGGGGCATATATGTTAATTGGTCTAAAATACGGTAAATACTTACCGGAGGATAACGAGGCGAGGGAGAAAAGCTATGCTCTGGTCAAAGAATTCACAGAGAAGTTTAATGCGATACATGGTTCCATCAGCTGCAGGGATTTATTGAAGTATGATATGAAGAACCCGGACGATCTTAAAGTAATTAAAGAAAATAACCTTTGGAATAAGCTATGTCCCATCTTTGTCAGTGATGCAGCACAGCTGATTGAAGAACTGTTGGAGCTTGAGTAAAAAGGTTACCTTCTGAAATTACTCAAACTGCGAATTGTACAGCTTATTGTAAAAGCCCTTCTTCTCCATGAGTTCCGTATGGTTCCCCTGTTCCACTACATTTCCCTGGTCAACAACCAGGATATTGTCCGCTCCCTGGATTGTGGACAGACGATGGGCAATGACGAAACAGGTCTTATCCTCCATCAGTTTTCGCATCGCTTTCTGAATCTTTATCTCCGTTCTGGTATCTACGTTGGAGGTGGCTTCATCTAGGATCAGTATTTTTGCATCCAGCAGCATGGCCCTTGCAATAGTAAGTAGCTGCTTCTGTCCCTTGGAGATATTCAGTCCATCTTCATTCACTATTGTGTGATACCCTTCTGGCAGTCTCTTAATAAAGGAATGGATTCCCGCCAGCTTTGCTGCTTCTACAACCTCCTCCATGGTCGCATCTTCCTTGCCATAGGCGATATTGTCAAAGATTGTTCCCTGGAACAGCCAGGTGTCCTGTAAAACCATGGCATATGCCTTACGAAGGCTCTTTCTGGTCAGCTCCCTGGTCTCTTTTCCATCTACATAGATATTG
>Ga0207834_1000323_pt1 | contig 17196 bp, 9 predicted proteins | sample LuqExpMetagenom5_FD_187763 | JGI IMG/M metagenome (GOLD analysis project Ga0207834, IMG submission 187763) | Tropical forest soil microbial communities from Luquillo Experimental Forest, Puerto Rico - Sample 5 (SPAdes) | ecosystem: Environmental > Terrestrial > Soil > Tropical forest ...
TTGCCTCTTCATGCCGCAAAACACGAACGGCCTCTGCCGCCTACTTCCCGCTGAAGATGCGATAGCTGATGCCCACGGTTGCACCGGTAGGCCGCATGCCGAACTTGGGCTCGTTGGTAAAGTCTGGTGAGTTGGTCAGCATCTGGAATTCGTACGCTGCGCGCACGCTCAACTTGCGGCCCAATCTATACTCCACGCCTCCTCCCGGAGCCATGGCAAAGCTCGTCCCGGTGCCCATCTGGAAGGGATACTGGATCTTCACCACGCCCACCTGGAACATGGCGAAGGGCCGCAGTTTTTCGCCGCGCAAAAAGCTGTAGCGTGGACCGATCAGGTAAGCCTGTTCGGTCTCGCCGTTCCAGCTCTTCAGGTTCAGGAAGCGCGCATGCGCCTCAACCCCGTAGTGGCGATTCAGATTGTAGGTGGCAAACGCGCCAATGCCGTTCAGCCGCACGGTGCTGTCCTTGGGAAAACCTGCCTTGAAGTCGGCATACTCTCCGCCCACCCACAGCGACGCTGCGCCGCCGCGCCCATCGATCGCGGTTTGCGCCTGTACGGTCCCCGCGGCTACGGCGCAGAAAAGCGCCGCCATCATCAATCGTCGAGCCATCCTGGTTCCCATCGATTTCATTTCCTTCATTTCGTCCCAGCCCTCAGTCCCTAGTCCCTCAGTCCCCAGCCCCTCGCACCTAGCACCTAGCACCTAGCACCTCGCACCTAGCACCTAGCACCTCGCACCTCGCACTTAGCACCTAGCACCTCGTCCCTAAAAGAGCGATTTCACATTCAGCGTAGTAGTCGCCGTTTCAGTAATGGTCAACGTCGAGATGTTCGAAGTGCCCGTAACCGTAACGGTGTAGGCTCCAGTTGGCGTTCCACCGGTCAGCGTGCCGGAGCCGCCGCATCCTGTGATCGCGCCCAGCGTGAGTCCCAGCAACAACACGGCCAGCCACGCTCCGCGCTTGCGCCAACGTTTGGGAACCAGCAGAACCAGCAGGCCCGCCAGCAGAGCGCCGCCACCACCACGTTCCAGTCTTGCCACCTGTTGCGGTGCCTGGGTCTGGATGGTCATCGTAGCCTTGCCCGAACCGCCCGTCACGGTAGTAGGCGTAATGGTGCAGGTGCTGTTGGTGGGAGCTCCGCTGCAGGCCAGAGCCACATCCAGCGTAAAGCCGGTACCTGGCGTCACCGTGATGGTGTAGGTGGCAGACTCGCCGGTATAGAGCGAGGTCGAAGTCGGCGTAATGGTCAGTGCAAAGTCGGAAACGATGATCACCGTCTGCGTATTCGACGTGGACGCCAGATACGGATCGTTTTCCGCATACACCGCGGTCAGCGTGTGCGACCCAACAGCCAGGCCCGCAAGCGTGAAGCTGGCTGAACCAGCGGTGACAGTCGCCGTGCCCAGCGCCGTACTCCCGTCATAGTAGGTAATCGTGCCACTAGGCTGGCCGGTGGCAGCGGCCAGCGAATCCGTGCAACTGATGGTTGAGCCTATCTGCGCAATCAGCGGTGTGCATACCAGCGTGGAAGTGGTGGCATAGGTGGGCAGCACTACCTGCTGAATCGTTGCGGAATCGGCAGCGGCGTGCGTGCCATCGCCACCGTAATGCGCCTGAATAACGTGCGTGCCCACAGTGAGGGCGCTGGTGCTGACGCTAGCCGTACTTGAGCTGGTGCCCACGGTCAACGTACCCGCCAAAGCGGTGACTCCATCCACCAGAATCGAGACCGAGCCAGATGGCACACCCGAAGCTCCCACAGCCGCAACCGTAAACGTCACGCTTTTGCCTACGTAAATGGTGGGCGACAAACTGGCCACGGTCAACGTTGTGGTGTTGGTTTGCACCACCTGGGTCACGCTGCCGGTAGCCGCGTCATTGGTGCCATTGCCAGCGTAGATAGCTTGAATGACGTGCGTGCCCACACTGAGCGAGGTAATCGCCGCCGAGCTCACCGAAGCGGTGTACGTGGCCGTGCCGGCCACCAGCGTTGCGGTACCCAGCGTGGTGCTGGTCGTGGCGTCGTAGAAGGTGATGGTGCCGGTCGGCGTGCCATAGCTGCCCACGGCAGTCGCCGTAAAGGTCACCGCCTCGCCTTGATAACTTGGCGTCTTGGAGGTGGCCACCGTCACCGTAGTGGCATTAGCCACCACAACCTGCGTGATCGTAGCGGAGGTGGCTGTCGTGTCGGTATCGTCGCCGCCGTAGGTGGCATAGATGCTATGCGTGCCGATGGTGAGCGTGCTGGTGGTCAGCGTGGCCACGCCATTGCTCAGCGTGCCAGTACCCAGCACCGTGCTTCCGTCATAGTAAGTGACCGTGCCCGTCGGCACTTCGCCGGAGCTCGATGCGGTCGCCGTGAAGGTCACCGGCTCACCAAGCGCGCTGGGTGTTTTGGAGGTGGCCACCACCAGCGTGCTCACATCCTTGTTGACCGTCTGCGATACCGTTGCCGAAGAGGACTGATAGCCGAGTCCGGTTTCGCTGCCACCATAAGCTGCGGTGATAGTGTGCGTGCCCACGGTGAGCTTGCTGTAAGTGAATGTTGCCACTCCGCTGCTCAAGGTTGCGGTGCCCAGCACCGTGCCACTGGTGTCGGAGAAAGTGACGGTGCCATCGGGCTTGCCAGCCGCTCCGCTCGTATCGTCTGTAACCACAACCGTGGCGGTGAAGGTCACCGTCTCGTCGTAATACGAAGGATTCGGCGTGCTGGTCACCGTGGTGGTGGTGGGATACGGAATGGTAAAGTAGCCCACCAAGCCGTCATGTGAAGTGGCGCGCGCCACCGTGGACGTGTTGTAGGTGGAGCTCACCGGAAAATCCGCGCCGATGCGCGCATAGTCCAGCGCAAACAGAGAGCTCATCTCGCCGGTGTATAGCAGGTGGTCCGGCTGCTCGGCCGATCCGTTCTCCACAAAGGTATAGCGGCTGCTGGCCGGATTGGTTGTCGCGGCCGTCAGATTAGTTGCCGTGGTGGTTGAGTTCACCAGAGACAGCGTGTTGTAGGTGGCGTCATACAACCAGACCGTGCCGCTGGCCACTTCGTTGCCGGTTAAAATGCCGGTTGTGTCTACATAGCCATCGGAGAACTCAAAGCTGTTCAGCCCGCCCATCACCAGCACATGGTTGCCCGCTGTTTCGAGCGGCTCCAATACCTGTGTCACCAATTGCTCAGCCTGCTGCGCGCGCTGCGTGCGGGCATCCGTACTGGTGGCAATTGCGGCCAACGCCGCGCGGTCCAGCAGGCTGGCATTCACCAGGTAGAGTTTGTAGTCGCTGATGCCCTTGCGGGGAATCTTCGCGGTCATCAGCAGCGGCGAGCGGTCAAAGAGCGTCTGGCTGGTACTCGATGAATTGGTGAACGTGGCCGTAGCCAGTTCCTGCACCGCAGTGGGTGCGCCGTCGAATTTGGCGTCGTTGCTCAGAAAGGCATTCACCTTCCCGTCCGCATCGGCGCTGGACGCGAGGGTCAATGTATACCCCGGGCCACCGGCCGAGGTAATCGCAGTCAGCAGCAGATTCAGCGCCGCCGGCGTGGCATTCTGCACTGCCAGCACATCGGGCGAGTGCATGTAGTTGACCACGCCATTCGCCAGCTTGGTCATACGGCTTGTCTCCGCATCGATCAGTCCATTCAGTTCCAGTGTGGCAAACAGCAACTGGTCCGTGGACTGGCGCGCGGAAGCCGCCACCGGCGTTGCGCCGGTTTGCGAACTCAGTGCGGATACCGACGACGAGGTGAGCAGCAGGCCCGTGTAGCCCTGCGAACTGACGTGATAATCGACAATGCCCACCAGCTCCGAGCTACCCGTGTACTTGGTGCCGGCCGAAGCGTCCAGAGCCGAGCCGCCCAGCGTTGTGGAGTCCACCAGCATCAACTGCGGATTGGCGTCCCATGTGGCCACGCCCGAGGGAACCGAGGCCGCCGCAGGATCCAGCACGTTCACGCCCGCCGCACGAAACGGACGGCTCGAAGTGGTCATCACGGCCCAGAACTGGCCGTTTGTGGTGGCCGTTTGCGAGGCCGGCGTAACCGTGCCGCCCGTCCCCTGCGTTACCAGCAGCGAAGAGCTGGACGGCACATTCACGCGCATACCCTGGAAGGGCAGCCACTGTCCGAAACTTCCCGCCGTATAGCTGGAGCAACCACCATCATCGATGGCCTTGGTGATCACCGAGGACGAGATGGCTGAAGGCAGTGTGGCTCCGGTAGCTTTGGTCACCACATTGCTGCCCACCACCGGCGCGTCAATGTAGATCTGAGTCCCGGCACGGTCGGAACTGTTGGAGCTCTGCACAATGCCGGTCACGGTCAGTTGATTTTGCAGCACCGCATTGGACGGCACACCAGTAGGCGTATAGACGTAGATGCCCTCCGAGGTGCAGGTGTCGGAGTCAAAGCCGGAACTGGAATTCTCCAGATAGAAACCGTCGCTCAGGACCGCGATCACCACGCCCGTGGTGGTCACCATACAGGTCTGGTAGGGAGAAATATAGGTTCCGGTCGAATAACTCTGGATGGCATGGATATCGACCGTCGTCGCGCTGGTGGAGCTGCAGGTGACGGCATGCGCACGGGCTGGCCCCGCCAGCAGAACAACCATCAGCCCCACAAAGGCCAAAACTGCACGCAAGGAACTACGGTTGAGCCGGTTCACAATCGTATCCATTCCACTCTCACAGATCTCTGGCAGCCGCCGGTTGAATCCGCAACGCACACTCCCGCCATCACTTGCCCCACGAGGAAGCGCCCGGATCCCAGCCTCTGCCTGAACTCTTCTACCTCCATGTAGTTGCGCCCGGCGGCCAGTTTGCTTACACCGGGCCGCATTTTCTCCCCCTGGCCGTGCCACCGCACAGGCCAAATCTGGGACGCAGCCTGTCCCAGAACTCGCGACGAATCTGTAATTTACTTGCCAGCAGCTAGAAGAAGACCGACAATTTCAAGAAACCTACGGCGCTGCCGGCACAGGAGCGGATGTCGATGCACCAGCCTGAAGAAAAGATCAATCAAGCATTCGTGCGCATTCCCAACAAGTTAAGTCCCCGCGGAATTCTCCGCCTTTCATGGATGGTTCTCTGCTGTCTGGCTGTGAGTGTGCTTCCGGCAGGTGCGGTCAAAGTCCAGTCGCTGGTAACCACGGCGGTGGATACGGCCAAGGTCACGCCACTGGTGCAGCACCATCCCAACTGGGCCACCTCCACCAATCTGGTGGCTATGGTCGACGACCAGGAAGACTTCGAGCAGATGACGCTGGTGCTCACGCGCCCTGCCAGTCAACAGGCGGCCTTTGAGCAGCTCCTGGCCGACCAACAGAATCCGGCCTCGCCCAGCTATCACAAATGGCTCACTGCCGCTGAAATAGGCGAGCGCTTCGGTGTCTCTGACGCCGATCTGGCCGCCGTCACCGGCTGGCTCACCGGCCAGGGCCTGCATGTGAACCAGATCATGCCGGACCGCACCATGATCCAGTTCGGCGGGACCGCCAGCAATCTCGGCCACACCTTCCATACCACGCTGAACTACTACAACCTGCATGGCGAAAAGCGACTGGCAACAGCCACAGAGCCCTCTATCCCGCTGGCTTTGTCGCCTGTCATCAAAGCCATCCGCGGTCTATTCAATGTGGGCGAGCATCCGCTGCACACCGTGTCGCAGCTCTCCTTGCCCGAATACACGTCCTCAGCCAGCGGTGCGCATTACCTAGCCCCCGGCGACTTCAACACCATCTACAACATTCCGCCTGCCTATACCGGCGCCGGTGTCACCATCGGGATCGTGGGCTGGTCACGAGTTTCTACCACTGACCTGACCAACTACCGCAGCATGACCTCCACCACCTTCCCCAACCCCACCGAAGTGATTCCAACGGCCTACCATGGAGTCGATCCGGGCACAGCCTGCACCTCCACAAGTTGCTCTGCCACACAAAAAAATGCGCAAAGTGAAGCTACACTCGACGTCATCCGCTCCGGATCCACAGCTCCTGGAGCCAGTCTTCTGCTGGTAGCCTCTACGGCAGCCGCAACGGGCTCCAACGATGGCATTGGCGCTGACACGCAATACTTGGTTTACACATCGCCTGTCCCTGCCCAGATCATCTCCATCAGCTTCGGCGCATGCGAAGCCAGCGCCAGTGCCAACAATGTGGCCTTCTGGGATAACCTGTTTTCGACCGCGGCCGGAGAGGGCATCAGCGTATTTGTCTCCTCCGGCGATTCGGCCGCAGCGGGTTGCGATGATGCTTTCAGCTCTCCACCCGGGGCCATCGTAGCCAACAGCCCCAATTACATCTGCTCCTCGCAGTACGCCACTTGCGTGGGCGGCACGCAGTTTGCCGACACCACCAGCCCCTCCACCTACTGGCGTTCGAGCAACGGCACCGGCTATACATCAGCGCTTGGCTATATTCCCGAGGGTGGCTGGAACGAGTCCAGCACCACCAGCGTCATTGGCACCGGTGGTGGCGTCAGCACCATCGTTGCAACACCCACATGGCAGAACGTGACCGGCGTGCCCTCGGCGCGTGCCGGCCGCTACACACCCGACATCTCCTTCTCCAGCTCCGGCCACAACGGTTATCTGGCCTGCATGGCAAGCGCCGGGACTGACTGCGTCAGCACCATAACGCTCTTCTCCGGCACCTCAGCAGCCGCTCCATCCATGGCAGGCATCGCGGCGCTGCTTGACCAGAAACTCAGTGGCGGCCAGGGCAATCTGAATCCCAGACTCTACGCCACCTACGTTGCGGCGCCCTCGGCCTTCCATGACACTACCGTATCCACCAGCGGCGTCAGCTCCTGCAGTGTGAATACGCCCAGCATCTGCAACAGCAGCATCTACTACACCACCGGCGGCGCGGTGCAGCCCGGCTTCCTGCTCACCACCGGCTTTGACCAGGTCACCGGCCTCGGTTCGCTGGATGTGACAGCCTTCCTGAATGTCTCGAACGCCATCGCTGCCCCCACGGTTACGCTGACGCCAGCCTCCACTTCCATCACCTCGACGCAGTCGCTTTCGGTCACCATAGTGGCCGCAGGATCTAGCGGAAATCCCACCGGAAGCGTCACCGTGAGCAACGGAACCTACACCTCCTCGGCCGCCACGCTTAGCTCCGGCACCGCCACCATCGTCATCCCGGCCGGTTCGCTGGCTAGCGGCACAACCTCACTCACCGCCACCTATACACCCGACAGCGGCGGCTCGATCAGCTACAGCAGCGCCACCTCAACGGCGGTTTCCGTAACGGTAACCAAGGGCACGCCCACCGTCACCGTTACGCCTACGCCAAGCACCATCGTTTCCAGCCAGTCGTTGTCGGTTGTTGTCGCGGTTTCCGCCGGCAGCGGCACTGCCACCGTCACCGCCACGGGAACGGTCACGCTGACCAGTGGCAGCTATAGCTCTGCCGCCACCCCACTCAGCTCTGGCACGGCTACTATCGTTGTTCCGGCCGGCACCTTCGCAATCGGCACGGCCACACTCTCCGCGAGCTACACACCTGACACAGCCGGAGCGACCTTCTACAACGCCGCCACCGGCTCTTCGTCCGTAACGGTGGCCAAGACGGCGCCCACGGTTACAGTTTCAGCCTCGCCCTCCAGCATCACCATCCTCCAGGGCACCACCGTTACCGTCTCGGTAAGCGGTGGAACCGGCAATCCAACAGCTTCAGGCACCGTCACGCTGACCAGCGGCACTTACACCTCCAGCGCGGCAACGCTCAGTGCGGGCGCGGCCACCATCGCCGTTCCTGCTGGAGCTCTGGCCGCAGGCTCGCCCACGGTTACGGCCACTTACACGCCTGACACCACGGCGGCAACCACCTATGCAACGGCCACCGGCACAACCACCCTCACCGTCAGCAAAGTGACACCCACCGTCACGGTGACGCCCAGCTCCGGCACCATTGCCGTCTATCAGGCGCTGTCCGTCTTGGTCAGCGTTTCGGGCGGCAGCGGCGCGACTACGGCCAGCGGTTCGGTGGTGCTCACCGGTGGCGGCTATACCTCACCGACAGCAACGCTCAGCGCGGGCGGGGCCACCATCACCATCCCCGCCAGTTCGCTGACCGCGGCCAGTAGCGTGGCGCTCACAGCCACCTACACCCCCGACACAGCGGGCGCGGCCACCTACAACGCCACGGCCGGTTCCGGATCAGTCACCGTCACCAGCCTCAGCGCTACCTCCAACCCCACCACCGTCACCCAGACCAAGGGCGGATCCAGTACCGCCACCATCACCGTCTCGCCTTCCTACGGCTTTACGGGATCGGTTACGCTGACTGCGTCCATCACCTCCAGCCCGTCCGGAGCGCAGTACGCCCCCACGCTCAGCTTCGGAGCAACGTCGCCCGTCACCATCAGCGGCACCACGCCAGCCACCGCCACGCTGACCATCACCACCACCGCTGCTTCGACGGCGGCCCTGGAGATGCCGGCACGTCCGGGCACGCATGGGGGCAGCGGACTGGCGGCCACCGGTGGCGCCCTACTGGCCTGCTTGCTGTTGTTCGGCATTCCGGCCCGCCGCCGCGCCTGGCGCAATCTGGTTGGACTGCTGGCACTGGCCGTAGCTCTGATGGCCGGAGCCTCAGCCTGCGGCGGTGGTAGTAAAGGCAGCACAAGCACCACCATTCCGGGCACCACGGCCGGCAGCTACACCATCACCGTCTATGGCAACAGCTACGCCATCGGCACCATCAATCTGACCGTGCAGTAAACCCGCAGCAAGCAGCAACAAGAAAGGCCGCATCCCTCAAGGGACGCGGCCTTTCTTGTTGTCTTTCTTCAGTTGTCTCTCTTCGCCGGTTCTTACTTTGCAGCCTTCACGTCCCAGTCAAAGCTGAGTGCGGAGATCAGCTTGTTCAGCTTCTCCACCGCAGTCTGTTTCTGGGCCGTCAGTTCCACGGTCCGCTTTCGCGCCGCCTCCAGCGCATCCTCGGCGCGGTTGAGCGTATCCACAAACCGCCGCGCCGCTTCGTTGCCCTTGAGTGCCGTCACGTTCTCACGCGCGCGAGCTTCGTCGGCGGTCGCCGCTTCCTCACTATGCTTCTGCTCGGCGATCGCCCAGTCGATCTTCGCGATCTCGGCCTGGGCGTCGATCACCGGCTGCAGCGCCGCAAGCGCCTCCGGAGCACGCTTCACCAGATCGAGAAGATAGTCACGCTGATCGCGGCCGGTGGTCAACTGCACCGAGATGCGTTCCGGCCCCTGTTGCCGGACCTCGATCTTCTTCGCACTGCTAGCCGCAACCGGAACTTTGAAGCGATAGACATCCGCCGTGGTCTCGTCGGCCTTCAGATCGCCCTGCAACTTCCAGTCGCCGCCCTGCCGCGGGCTCTCGATCAGCACCGCGCGCTCCGTATCGGCCGAGTTCGCAATCACATAGGTGACCGCGGTCTCATCCATCCGCGTTTCCAGCACAGTTCCTTTCTGAATGCTGACGTGGTGCAGCGTCTTGTCGCCCTCGCGATGCCCCACGCGCACGCGCACAGCCTGATCGGCGGCATAGCTAAGCAAGCGACGCTCGCCGGGATGAATCGGCTCCAGCAGCCCCTCACCCGCAAATTCGCCACTCTCGAAAATTGAAAAGCTCCCTTTGTCCAGCGTGAGTTTCGAAGCGTTCTCCAACCACACGGCACGCAAGGGCGTGGGCTCACGCTCACTCCACAACGTGACATGCTGGGCGGGCAGCTCCTGCTGCAGAATCGGCACCATCGCCGACTCGTTCTTGTGGATCGTCACCGGCTGCGTGAGCGCGTATTCGAAGAAATCGTCGAAGGACTTGGTGGCCACATCGGACTCGCTCACGGCGTCCGGCAAACGATAAATGCCGCCTCCAACATTGCCTCCAGAGCCGGGCCCCATGCCGTTGCCAGACCCAAAACCACTGCCTGTACCTTCCGAGCCTGCTACACCAAAACTAGATGACATGGACAGTCGCTTGGGAGCCGCAGCCATCACCTTCGGCCGCACCTGCTGGCTATTCAGCATTTCGGCCTGGACGTTCACAGTCTGCTCGGCGGCTTCGTGAGTCTGCGGAGCCAGTTGTGCTTCAGTGGCAATCTGCACCTCAGGCCGATGCACATAGAGCGGCTTGGACAGCGGCTGAATGAAGCTCTGCGGTGCGCCCGCCACCAGAGACAACTTCACATTGTCCCAGTCCGCGCCCACCGTGTTATCCACCACCGCCCAGCCTTGCAGCGTGGCCTTGCCGTTCAGCTCCTTGGGAAATACCAGGCGATAGGTCGACTTCCAGACCGGGACTTCACTGATGTAGCTCACGCGCAATTCGCGCGGGCCCTGCCCGATGGCATTCATCGTCAGATGCCGCAAGCCGGTCTCATGCGTGGTGCTCAGCAGTTCCAGATAGCGGTTGAGTTCCCCTTGCAGGCTAGCCTCCAGCGGCCGGACACTCAACTGTGGCGTCAACTGAATCACCCGTACCGCGCCGGTTGCCGCCACCACCGTCAGGTAGTACTTCACCGTAGTTCTGGCCGTCTCGGTTTCGTCACTCTGGTTGGCGGCGGTGGCATTCTCCGTACGTTGCTCAATGTTCATCAGCCGCCCGGTCAAAACACCGCCCGGAGCGCCAGACACCTCAACCCGCTGGCCGCGCAATGCCTGAAAAAGCTCAATGGAGTTGGGATCGTCCGTCATGCCCAGCGAGAGCGATTTCAACTGTTCGGCCAGCGGCGTGGTGGAGTTGTAGTTCACCCCGCCAATCCGCCCGCCGCCCTCGTCCAGCACGGTCAGCGACTGCAGCACATCGTTCAGTTGCGAACTGGTGAAGTCGATGGAGACCTTCTGCGTTCCCGTCACCGTTCCGGCGTGCTCAAAGTAGCCCACTCCGTTCTTGTACAGCACCACCTTACGCACCGGCAGATCTTTGGCCGCAGCCGAGGACGCGGATTCAGCCGTCAGTGTTTTGGCCGCAGCCGCAGGTTTCGGCTTCGTACTGGAAGCGCCTGGCGCCTGAGCCCAAGCCCCGGCTGCTCCGGAGCTGAGTAGTGCCAATGAAAACAAAGCGAGACTGCAACAGCGCATACATTCTCCTCCATGGTCCACAGGGGAAGCACGGCTCCCCACCAACTGGAACGCGCCGGAACCCTGAGCTTGCGCAAAAACTTGCGCGAGAATCCTATCAAGGTTAGACCCCGGAGAAGGAAAAATCGTTCCCGGAAAAGAAGCTCGCGGGCAACAGACTCTTGTCAGGTCCGATAAAAACAAAAAAATGGGCGGCAAAGGTGAACCTTTGCCGCCGCCCGTCCCTGGGTTGTCTTGAAAGCACTGCAGTGATGCTAAAACCTGTGAAGCGTTGCCGGATTACTGCAACAGCTTGGTAACTTGCTGCGCGATGGAGTTAGCCTGCGCGAGCGCCGAGATGCCGGTCTGGCTGAGCACCTGATACTTGGACAGATTCGAGCTGGCCGCGGCGTAATCAGTAGCCTGGATGGCATTCTGCGCCGACATCACATCTTCCATCTGCGTTGCCATCACCGAGCTGATCGAGTTCAGCGTGTTGATCTGCGCGCCGATGTAGCCGTCCATGGACGAAACCGCACTGATGGCCGCGTTCAACAGGGTGAGAGCCGACTGCGCATTGGTCTGCGAGCTCAGATCGGTCGAGCTCAGGTCAACACCTGCCGAATCCGTGTAGCTCATGGTTGCAATGCCGCTGGTGGCACTGACGTCCTGCGTCAAGCTGCTGGAAGTCGTTGACGGGGTGCCTGTCGTAAGCGTCTGCCCAGCCGACGAGTCATAGATCAGATCGGTGGCGTTAGCCGTCGTATCCTGGCTCAACCCGACATGGTAACCGGCTTGTGTCGGAGTGGTGCCCACGCCCACCGAACCGGAGATGATGATGCCGGTCTCGCTGGCGTTGGCTGCACCGCCTGCGGCGGCCACGGCTGCGGCGCCTGCCGTTGTGGCTGTGCCGAACGATGCCGTCAGCCCCAACCCCGCGTTATTGATCGCGTCGATCATGCCCTGCGCCGTGTTGTTGGCACCCGATACGCTAATCGTGGTGGTCGCGGTGTTGGTGGTGCCCGCCACCAGATAGGTGACCGTCATGCTCGTGGTGCCGCCCGCAGCCAGAGTATCGGTGGACTGCGCATTCTTGGTAGCGGTCGACAAGTTGATGAACACGTTGTCCTGGCCGCCGGCGTAGCTCATTGCGCCACCGCTGTCGCCCACGCTGGAGGACGAAATCTGGCGAAGGTTCAGGTTATCGAGCGAGGCGCCGGTCGTCGAGGAGTCACCGGTGTAGATCGAAACCGTCTTGCCGCTGAACACTTGCTGCTGGTTGTAGGTCGTGGTCTGGCCAATGTTGCTGATTTCAGCCATCAGCGACTGATACTCCTGATTGGCCGCGCTCAACTGAGTCGTGTTCAGGGTGCCGTTCGAGGCTTCAGTCGCCAGCGTCACGGCACGGTTAAGCAGGTTCGTAATTTGCGAGAGAGCTCCGTCGGCCACCTTCAACAGGCCCACGCCTTCCGAGGCGTTGGTCGCCGATTGTGTAAGTGCCGTGGCATTCGCCTGAAGGCCATTGACCAGCGAGAGTCCGGCGGCATCATCGGCCCCAGAGTTGATCTTGGATCCTGACGAAAGCTGCTGCAATACCTGGTTCAGGCTGCTGCTGGTTTTGTTCAGGTTGTTCGCTGCGTAGATGGCGGACAGATTGTTCAATACTCCGATGGACATGGATTACTCCTTCTCTCTCGTATGCGTAGCTTCCCCACCCTCAGCCTGCGGCCCTTCCATCTTCCGCTGGCCCCTGTTGTTGCTCCCCGTGGGTGCCGTTGCATTACATCCCCTTCATCGGATTACCCTCGGAGAACTTTAGTCATTTTTCGCCCGATTGCTTATTTCGTTTTTTGTCTTGCTCCGCTGCACTCTGTTTCAAAGCCGTTCAAACTGTCCATACTTGAAACACTCAACTGTCCGGAAATGCTTCTTTTAATGGCTAGATACGCGACAGTACCCTGTCTCGTTCTGCGCCACTTTCGCCCTGCTCTCCCGCTCCGCGACTCCCTTTTTCGGGCAAAAAAATAGGCGGCAGAAGTTAGACTTCTGCCGCCAACGGTCTCTGAACCAAATTGCTCTCTGCCTGTTTACAGGCCCTGTTGAGGAGCTGGTGGGGGATACGACTCAGCTAGGTTCCCGCACCGCAGGCTCCCTCATCTCAATCTCTACTTACCCTCTGGCGCTGCCGGAGCCGGGGGCGCTCCAGGTTCAGCAGGAGCCATGGGGCCCGGCGCGTTCCGCATCATGTGCTGGCGCATGGGGCCTTGTCCCCAACTACTCCGCATCTTCTCGCGGAACTGCTTCACCTGGACGCGCTGCTCGGGAGTCAGTCTGCCCCATACCGCCAGAAGATAATGGGCGTTGGCCTTCTCCAGTTCGGCGCGGGCCTGTGCCACCCGATCAATCTGCGCGGTGATGGCGCCCTCATCCAGCTTCTCGGCCGTCACCAGTTGTTCCAGCTTCAATTCTGTCTTCTGCAGACCTGCCCGCAGATCGATCAGCTTTTCGCGATATTCAATCAGAATGCTGTCCATCGCCTTCTGCTGCTCTTCAGTAATCTTCAGCGTCTCCACCGCGCGCGGCATCATCCACCAGCGGCCTTGCATGCCAGGGATTGACAGCGTGTGTTCGAGTCCGGGCCGTTGCCGGTCCATCTGCGCGCGCTCACTTTGCGCCATGCCGCGCGGCTCGGGCAACTCCTGCGCCCAGCCGACTTGCAATCCCGCCACCACCATTGCTGCCATCAGCAACCGTACAGCAATCGATTTCATCTCAGTTCTCCTCATCTGCTTACGCAGATCCTGTTCCATTCCTACAAATTTGCCGGCCGGGCCGGCCGCTACTCCGTCACACTCTCCTGGCCCAACTGGGCCAATGGCTCCATCACTCGGGGCACTTGGCGCTTCAGGTCGGTATCCACAGCAGCCAGAAGCTGTTCATCGTTGGTTACGCGGCCTTCGCCCTGTTCGTCCAGATTGTCCTGGCCGGCCAGCATCTGTTCAATCGCCACCAGATCGCGTGCCGCAGCTTCTGCCCGCAAGTTCTCTTCCGCGGTCTGCGCGGTAGCTCCCGCCGCCTGGGCCGTCTGGACCGTGGCATGGGGCGCAGCCTGCCCGTCAGCCGTCTGCGGATTCCGGTAACGGGCAACCACTACGGTCAAGCTCCCAGCCACCACCAGGCAGCTCAATGCCGTTCCCAACACCAACCGCCAACTGAGCAACCGCACCGTGGGCGTCACCGTTCTGGGACGCGTCGCCACCGCCTCGCTCCAGGCATCCACACTCTGGCGAAAACTGCTCAACGCATCCCGCAGTTCGGGCTCCAGTTCCAGATCGTCGGCTTTATCCGTCCCTTGCCTCATCGTTTCCCTCTCATCTGCTCACGCACCCGGGCCAACGCCCTGGAAAGATGCGCTTTCACCGTTCCTTCACTCAACCCTGTGGCGGAGGCGATTTCGCTCAGCTCCATCTCCTCGACAAAGCGGAGCAGGAACACCGAGCGTTGCCGCAAGCTCAACCCCTCCACCACCTGCCACACAGCCTTCACCTGCTCCCGGGCCAGCAGCCTTTGCTCCGCGTTGCATTCGCCGGAGGGCAGCCAGTCGCTGGCCTCATCCACATCCACCGCATGGGTCTGCGTCTGCCGCCAGAACTGGACCCGCCGGTTGCGCCAGTGATCCTTTTCGAGGTTGATGGCAATCCGCATCAGCCACGTCATCACGCTGGAGTCGCCGCGAAAGCCTCCCCAGTTGCGGTGCGCCTTCAGAAAACACTCCTGGGTCAGGGTCTCGGCCAGATCCACGTCGCGCGTGGATGCCAGCAGGAACCGCAGCACATGAGGCCGGTGCCGGCGCACAATCTCGTCGAATTCGTCCGTGACAGCCCCCTGCACGGAAACGGAGATCAACTCCGTCGCCGTGGCTTGCAATACCGGATGCAGAAGCCCTGCTGCCATCACTCAGGTAGACGGCCCCTGCACATCCGGGTTTACACCTTCCCGCATGGTTCATCTTTATGTTTGCGGAATGCCGGTCCCACCACCATAGCCTGCCGATGCGGCACGCTGCCACACCTGTTCTCCAACGCAGCCAGCAGATCAATACTAGGGATATAATTTGATCCGGCAAGGAAAGATGCTCCCGGTTGGTGCTTTGCGGGGGATTTCTCTGCCCATCATGGGACCGCTACCGGGAGTGCACTCTAAGTTCCCCGGAACCGAACCTCAAGATGTTCTCTGGCTTCACTTTCCGGCAATGCCGGGCTGTTTGTTTTGTTGCCGCCCGCAGGCCGCAGACGCGTTTGTATCAGCATTTTTGGGGAGACACAGATGATTTCTCGGCGAAACTTCGTCAATGGGCTGGCCGCTGGTGTAGCCGGCACAGCCTTCGCTTCCACGGCCAAAAGCTATGCGCAGATTCTGGGCGCTAACGACAAGGTCAATTTTGCCGTCGTAGGCCTGAACGGCCGCGCCTACGCGCACCTTTCCGCCCTGCGCTCCAACGCCGCCAAGGCCCACCTGGCCTATGTGTGCGACGTGGATTCCCGCATTCTCAAGCGCTACGCCACGGCCGCCGAAAAAGCTCTGGGCTACGCTCCCAAGGCCGAAAAGGATTTCCGCGTCATGCTGCAGTCCAAGGACGTGGACGCGGTCACCATTGCCACCCCGGAGCACTGGCATGCCCCCATGGCCATCCTGGCCCTGAAGGCCAACAAGCACGTTTACGTTGAAAAGCCCTCCAGCCATAACTGCCGCGAAGGCGAGTTGCTTGTTCAGGCCCAGAAGAAATATGGCAAGTGCGTCCAGGTGGGCGACCAGCAGCGCTCCTCTCCCTTCACCATCGAACTGATCAAGAAGATCCAGGACGGGCTGATCGGCACTCCCTACTTTGCCCGCGCCTTCTATGCCAACCAGCGTATTTCCATGGGCCATGGCAAGGTGGTTCCGGTTCCCGCCGAACTCGATTGGGATCTCTGGCAGGGTCCAGCTCCGCGCTCCGAGTACAAGGACAACATTCATCCCTACAACTGGCACTGGTTGCGCCGCTACGGCACCGGCGAGACCCTGAACAACGGCACCCACGAAGTGGACGTCTGCCGCTGGGCGCTCGGCCTCGAGTATCCCGATTCCGTCAACGCCGCCGGCGGCAAGTATCAGGATCAGGACGACTGGGAGTTCTACGACACTCTGACCACCAGCTTTGGATACAAGAACGCCACCATCACCTGGGATGGCACCAGCCGTCAGGGCATGCGCATGTGGGGTCGCGACCGCGGTTCCAACATCATGGGCACCAAGGGCTCCATCGTGGTGGATCGCGATGGTTACGATGTGTTTGACTGGCGCGGCAAGCAGATTGATCAGTACCGCACCGGCAAGGCCACCAGTTCCGCCGATACGCTGGGCATCGACTCCATGACCGATCTGCACTTTGCCAACCTGATCGACGGCATCCAGCATGGCGCCGAGCTGCATTCGCCCATCTCCATCGCCAATGTTTCGGTCACCATGCTGCTGCTCTCCAACGTCGCTTACTTCACCGGCCGCACCCTCCATCTGGACTCGGCCAATGGCCACATCAAGAACGACCCCGAGGCCATGAAGCAGTGGGGCCGGTCCTATGAAAAGGGCTGGGAGCCGACGGTCTAGACGACGGTAGGGACGAAGGGACTGAGGGACTAGGGACGTAGGTGCATAGGTGCATAGGTGCTAGGTGCTAGGTGCTAGGTGCTAGAAAATGCTAGCTTCTAGGTGCTAGTAAGGGGCTAGGGGGGCAACGGAGTTCATCTGTTCCCCTTAGTCCCTCCGTTCCGCAATCCCGGCCACGAACACTTAGCATCGACGCACTTAGTCCCTAGTCCCTTAGCCCCTCAGTCCCTTAGTCCCCGGAACCCAGCACCTCGCACCTCAGCACCTAGCACCTAGCACCTAGCACCTACGCACCTCGCACCTAGCACCTACGCACCTGCCTCTTCCACCAAGGAGCCTTCCATGCCGCTCTCCAATTTGCTTCCCGCCGCACAGGCCGGCACCCTCACCTTGGGCGGCGAGCTGACCGTCAACCGTCTTGGCTACGGCACCATGCGTATCTGCGGTCCCGGCATCTGGGGCCCGCCCGCCGATAAGCCCGCCTGTCTGGCCACGCTGCGGCGCGCCATCGAGTTGGGAG
>Ga0207834_1000326_pt1 | contig 17130 bp, 15 predicted proteins | sample LuqExpMetagenom5_FD_187763 | JGI IMG/M metagenome (GOLD analysis project Ga0207834, IMG submission 187763) | Tropical forest soil microbial communities from Luquillo Experimental Forest, Puerto Rico - Sample 5 (SPAdes) | ecosystem: Environmental > Terrestrial > Soil > Tropical forest ...
TACAAATCCAAGACTCGCTACTGATGGTGCGGCTACACTTTATCAGATGGGGGTTCCACCCATTAAATTAAGTCGCCCTTAGCTAGGCGCACTGACACCCAAATCATAAATTAACTTGACAAAAACATAAAGTACAGATAAGATAATAAATTATAATCCTAGTAAACAGGTATGATTACTAGAAGTTGTTGTAAAATACATATAAATTTGGAGGTTATTCTATGGCAAATGAAAAGAAGTTACGTTTTGAAACCCTACAGCTTCATGCCGGTCAGGAGAACCCTGACAGTGCAACGGGAGCGCGCTGCGTTCCAATCTACCAGACCAGTTCCTATGTATTCGAAAACTGTGCGCAGGCGGAAGGCAGATTTAACTTAAGTGAAGGCGGTAATATTTATACCAGATTAATGAACCCTACCTCCGATGTATTCGAACAGAGAATTGCAGCTTTGGAAGGCGGTGTTGCAGCACTTGCAACTTCCTCCGGAGCAGCTGCCATAACCTATGCCATTCAGAATATTGCCCATGCCGGTGATCATATTGTATCAGCGCAGACCATTTACGGCGGAACTTATAACCTGTTCGCCCATACCCTGGTTGATTTTGGTATCACAACTACCTTTGTGGATTCGGATGATCTAGCTAATTTTGAGAAGGCAATCAAATCCAATACCAAAGCCATTTTTATCGAAAGTTTAGGTAATCCCAACTGTAATTTAATAGATATACACAAGGTTGCCGATATTGCTCATAAGAATAAAATCCCGTTGATCGTAGATAACACCTTTGCTACACCTTATCTGTTACGTCCGATTGAATATGGAGCTGATGTTGTTGTACATTCTGCTACCAAGTTCATTGGCGGACATGGAACAACCATCGGCGGTGTAATTATTGACAGCGGTAAATTTGATTGGGAGGGTTCCGGCAAATTCCCTTCCCTGACTGAGCCGAATGACAGCTATCATGGTGTTCAGTTTACGAAAGCGGTTGGCGCATTGGCATATATCATTAAGATTCGAGTTACCTTAATGAGAGATACAGGATCAACCATCAGTCCCTTCAGCTCCTTCTTATTCCTGCAGGGTCTGGAGACCTTATCCCTGCGTGTTGAGAGACACGTTTCCAACACACTGAAGGTAGTTGAATTCTTGAAGAATCATCCTCAGGTAGAAAAAGTTAACCATCCTTCCTTACAGGATAACCCTTATCATGAGCTTTATGAACAATACTTCCAGAACGGAGCCGGTTCCATCTTTACCTTCGAAATCAAGGGTGATGCCAATACTGCAAAAACATTTATTGATAAGCTTCAGATCTTTTCCCTGCTTGCGAATGTAGCAGATGTGAAGTCCCTCGTGATTCATCCGGCAAGCACTACGCATTCCCAGATGAATGAGGAAGAATTACTTGCTTCCGGTATCAAGCCGAATACGATTCGTTTATCTATTGGTACGGAGCATATTGATGATATCCTTGAGGATTTAACACAGGCATTTTAAGAACGTATTAGCAACAATAGAATAAATATCCTGGTAACCATCTGCTCAGTAATAAAGAAGGACGGCCTCAAAATACAATTAAGTTATGTATTTTGAAGCCGTCCTTCTTATTATAGTTTTATGAAATTCTCTTGGTATTTCGGTTCGAGGTTAAATGCATAGCATTATAATAATCCTTCTGATGTACATAAAGATAATATTGAGTATCGAATTGAGGTTTCTCTCCAAGGGAACTAATTCTGGCACGGGTATTCAAGTTTACCATTTTATAATCATAACGGATACCTTCAGCAGCTAATGAGTTACGAAGCTCGGAGAATTCTTTGAAGGAGAAACCACAATAGATTTCAACTTTATTCCAAAACATCATATTCTTCACCTTCTATTCAAATGTATTGCTTTGCAGAGTAAGGAAGAAAATCATATCCATATGAATATAACATCACATCTTCTTTATAACAACAGTATACGCCTAATTCCCGGATGCTTCAAATTAATATTTGATTAGAATAATCCGGTCAAAAAAAAGAACTGCCGTATCACGTTTTAAGAAAAGGTCATATAATAAAGTAACATAGAACATCGGAATGTATAGGGGAATGATTATAGACATGACAAATGGAAATATTGGACAAAGTTGTGGGTGCTGTAATTATGTATCAGCTTTCCAATTAACAAATAAAAAAGTTAAAGTGATATTGGATGCGGCACACGGAGGAAAAGATATCGGCGAAAATGTTGGCGGCATTCTGGAAAAGGATAAAAATCTGGAATATGCTTTAGCCGTAGGTGACATATTAACAAAGAGCGGATATGATGTGGTTTATACCAGGATAAATGATGTCCCGATGACGGAAGATGCAAAAAGGGAGCTGGCAAACACTTCCGGAGCAGATTTATTCGTATCACTCCATCGTACTACTAATGCCAACCATTTGATGAATCCGGGTGTTGAGGCAATCGTTTATGAGCCCGATGTAACAGAAATGAACGCGGCATTGAATATAACAAAGGAAATCGAAAAGCTTGGCTTCTTAAATCTTGGCGTTATCCAGGCAAAAGGCGGTCAAGCAGATTATGTTAATTATCTGATACCTCAGGTATATTTACTGGTTGGATTGCTCAAAGATCCCAATGGTAAATATGATTATGAAATTAAAATAAAGGAGCTGGAACAGGCAACGGCGCAAGGAATTATGGATACCTTTAAGCTTCAGGCTCAGAGCCTAAAATCAAATTACCAGTATAAGGTCCAGGTAGGCTCCTTCCGTATCTATGACGATGCTCAGGCTCTTCAATCCAAATTGATCATAAATGGATATAAAACAGATATTATAAAAGAAGGTCAAAATTATGCCGTCCATTGCGGTGACTTCAATGATCTTGATAAAGCAGTAACCTTTGAGCAAAGATTAAAGCGTGCTAAATATCATACACTTATATTAGAAATTTGATTTTACCCTTGACTTTAAAGTAACTTCTGTTATAATATGCGTTAAAACGCACAAGTATAGCAGGTGAAATGAAGAAGAATGGAATATATTACGCAGAATGTTTCAAGAAATTTGAAAAGAATACGTAAAGCCAGGGAAATGAGTCTTGATGATGTATCCAAACAAACAGGCATCAGCAAGAGTATGCTGGGTCAGATTGAACGCGGAGTATCTACCCCTACAGTAGAAACCCTGGGTAAGATAGTCAGCGGATTACGAATTTCCTTTAACTCATTGATCAGTGCTGCCAAGAACGATGTCATTACTGTGAATAAAAAGAACCTGGTACCGTCATATATCAGCGAAGACTCAAAATATAAGGCTTACGAGTATTTTCCTTATGAAGAAGACCGGACCTTTGAAGTATATATGATGGATCTTGAAGCACATTCAAGCTATATTTCAGAAGGACATGGAGATAATACTTATGAATTCCTTACGGTGTTTACCGGTAATCTGATAGTGAAGGTGGATGGCAAAGTGTATGAGGTCTCCGAGGAAAATTCCATCCGTTTTCCAACGAACTGCAGTCATGTATACATGAATAACACAGACGTTATCGTCAAATTCAGCGTTACCTTTACCTGGGATTAAATATTTTTGAAAATGCTATTGACAATATAACGCACAGTTGTTATAATTCGGTTAATTTAAAAAATCAAAAACCAATTTCATAATAATATAATCAAACAAAGGCGTTTAAGAGCATAAAGCTCTTGAGCGCCTTTTTGATTAAGAGTGGAGGAAAATATGAAAGAGATAACGATGTATATTAAACCGGAGAAGCTTGAGGTGGTAAAGGAAGTATTACAAAAGCATGGCTGTGGCGGAATGTCAGTTATGAGCATCATGGGCTGCGGAATTCAGATGGGTGACACATCGCCGGTAGAATTCAAAGGACTTCGCACCAACATTAACTTAATTCCCAAGATTAAGATTGAAGCAGTAGTAAAGGATGAGCTGGTGGAAGATATTCTTCTGGATGTTCGTGAAAAAGTTGCGACAGGTCAGGTTGGCGACGGTAAGGTTATTATCAAGAATGTGGAAGATGTTATGAGAATCAGGACCGGAGAAAGAGGAAACGACGCTATATAATAGGTAAAAGAATGCAAAGATGCTGACTTTAAAAAAGTCGGCTTTTTATTTTTTTATTCCTAACATGTGAATTGACTTACCAATTCATCTTATTTTAAAAGAAAGAATACTTTGTGCGGTTTTAAGAAATGCAGTTCTGCTGATGCAGGTGATTAGCGTCAAGTGTACCGATAAGGAAACCAACAGACGAAAGCTAATCAAACAAACGAAAGGTAATAAACAGACGAAAGGTAATGATATTCTTGTACAGATAGGAGTGACTAGGATGACTGGGGAAAGAAAAGCGATTGTGGAAATTAAAAATGTGAACAAGATCTATACCGATAATCATGTAGTACATGATTTAAACCTGGTGATTTATGAAGGTGAATTTCTTACAATGCTTGGTCCATCCGGATGTGGCAAAACTACAATACTTAGGATGATTGGCGGCTTTGAAGAACCGACAGGAGGAGAAATCTTGGTAGAGGGAGAGAATGTAGAGGAAAAAGAACCCTTTGAACGTAATGTGAATACGGTATTTCAAAGTTACGCATTATTTCCCCATCTCAATATTTTTAATAATATTGCTTACGGTTTAAAAATGAAGAAGGTGCCGAAAGCAGAGATTAAAGTACGGGTTCAGGAGATGCTGGAGCTGGTTCAGCTGAATGGCTATGACAAGAGATTTCCAAGTCAGCTGTCCGGTGGACAGAAGCAGAGAGTGGCGATTGCGAGAGCATTAATTAATAATCCAAAAGTATTACTGCTAGATGAGCCCCTCGGTGCACTGGATCTGAAATTAAGAAAAGAAATGCAGCTGGAGCTGAAAAATCTTCAGAAAAAGCTTGGTATCACTTTTATCTATGTAACCCATGATCAGGAAGAAGCTCTAACCATGAGTGACCGGATAGCCATAATGAATCAAGGCTACCTGGATCAGCTGGATACTCCGGAGGGTATCTATGAAAAGCCTAAGACAAGGTTTGTAGCTGATTTCATTGGAGAATCCAATATATTTGAGGCAATCATCAAGGAAGTAATCGATGATGTCGCCAGAATAAGAATTGAAGTCGGAGAAGCTCTTGCCATGATTGATGCAGCTACCGCCTATGAGGAGTCGGAGATGGTGTATGCCTGTGTAAGACCCGAAAAGGTACTGTTCTCAAAGGAAGCAGTAAAGGGTTTTCATATACAGGGCGTGGTAAAAGAACAGATTTATGTAGGCAATATCATCAAGAGCAATGTTATCTTAGGTAATGGCCAGATCGTAAAGATCAGCCGGATGGATATGGATGACACTCCAAAGGTAGGAGAGATGATCAATATATACTGGAACTTGGATGATGTAGTAATCATGAAATCAAGAGCTCATCTCATTCATAACGTCATTGAGAATGTGAATTTGGGAGGTGCTTAGATGAGGAAAAGCCATAAATTTCGAAATAAAACAATCCCATTGCTGGTAACAGTTTCTCCGGTGACCATCTGGCTGATCTTATTAGTCGCAGCTCCCCTGGTATATGTTTTCTTTCTAAGTTTTCTAAGTACGGACGGGTATAATGTAGTGTTTCAGTTCACTCTCAAAAACTACATGGATTTGTTCAATCCTATTTATTTGGAGATTTACTCGAATTCCTTCCTGCTGGCTTTTCTGACAACGGTTGTCTGTATCCTGCTTGGTTATCCTTTTGCTTACTCCATGGCGAGAGCTGCAAAAAAGAAGAAAGCCGTCATGATGATTATGCTGATGATCCCCTTCTGGACTAATTCCTTAATCCGGCTCAACGGTTGGAAAACAATCCTCGGTAAAACCGGATTACTGAATAGTCTGCTGCTGAATATCGGTATTTTACATCAGCCCGTCGAAATTCTGTATACCAGAGGAGCAGTAATCCTTGGCATGGTTTATATCTTATTTCCTTACATGGTATTACCGCTGTTTGCCTCCATTGATAAGCTGGATCAAAGTCTGTTAGAGGCCTCCAATGACCTTGGAGCTAATAAGGTGAAGACCTTTTTACATGTAACTTTGCCGCTGACATCACCGGGCGTCTTCTCGGGTACCATATTGGTTTTCATTCCAGCTCTCGGTTATTTCTTTGTATCGGATATCATGGGCGGAGCGAAATCCCAGCTCATCGGAAATCTGATTGAAAATCAGTTCAAAGCAGCCAACAACTGGCCTTTGGGAGCTGCACTTTCGATGCTGCTCATCGTCATAATCATTATCATGGTTACCATTTACAAGAAATGCGGCGGTGATATGAAGGATCTGGGGGTGCTGTAGGATGAGACAAAGAAAAAAGAAAACAGGAAAAGTATTCTCAAAGCTCTATAATATACTCATTTATGCCTTCCTTTACCTGCCGATTGCCATGGTTGTATTATTCTCCTTCAATACCTCCAAGAGAAATATTGTATTTGAAGGCTTTACCTTTGCATGGTATGGGAAGCTGTTCCAGAATGAGGCCTTGTTAAAAGCTTATGGAAATACCTTGATTGTCGGTGTTTGCAGCACGATTATTGCAACCATCGTCGGAACCTTAGCTTCCTATGGTATGTCAAAATACAAGTTTAAAGGAAAAGGCATAATCGACATATTGCTTTATATTCCGGTAGTTATCCCGGAGATAGTATTAGGTATTTCCTTATTAGCAATATTTAATCTGTCACAGATACCAATGGGTATCCTATCCTTGATTATTGCCCATGCGACCTTCTGTATCCCCTTTGTCGTATTTACGGTAAATGCCAGATTTGCAGGCTTTGATAAATCCGTGGAGGAAGCAGCTATGGACCTTGGAGCGGGGAGAGTGAAAACATTCTTTACGGTAACTCTACCTATTATAATGCCGGGTGTAATATCGGGTGCGTTTTTATCCTTCACCTTATCTGTAGATGATATCATCATCAGCTTTTTTACCACGGGACCGGGAAGCAATACCTATCCGTTAAAGGTTATGGAGCTTACGAAGACAGGAATTACCCCGGATGTTTACTCCCTGTCAACCTTGGTGCTGATTGTTACCATAGCATTGGTTATATTTTCACAGAGAGATACCAAGAACAGTAAGGTAAAAATGAAGTAACTAATTAATAACAAGAGCCACTAAATATGAGGAGGAATACTTTATGAAAAAAATGAAACGAATTTTAATGTTTGTATTGCTTGGAGCAATTACCTTATTCATGACAGCCTGCAGTAACGGTGGCGGAAAAAACGGAACACTGAATTTGTTTATGTGGACGGAATATATACCGGATTCCGTAATCCAGGGCTTCGAAAAGGAAACCGGTATTAAGGTACAGATGCAAACCTATTCTAATAATGAAGAAATGCTTGCCAAGGTGAAGGGAAGCAGTGCAGGTACCTATGATATCGTTTGTCCCACGGATTACATGGTAGAAAATATGATTTCCCAAGGCTTGCTTCTGGAGATGGATCAATCAAAGTTAGCAAACATCGGTAATCTTGATCCAGGCTACCTGAATAAGAGCTTTGACCCCGGCAATAAGTATTCCGTACCTTACTTAGGCGGTGCCGGTGTCATCATATACAATAAGAAAATGGTTCCTGCCGGAGCTGATTTTACTACATATGAGGAACTCTTCAAGCCTGATTATGCGAATTCCATCGTAGCTCTCGATGACTTCAGAGCAATCATTGGTGTAACTTCCCTGAGTATGGGTTATGACATGAATGAAACAGATGAAACCAGATTAGGAGAAGTAAAAACGAAATTATTAACGTTAAAACCCAACATTAAGAGCCTGGACAGTGATTCACCAAAGACATTAATGATTACAGAGGAAACCTCCGTGGGCTTGTTCTGGAGCGGTGAAGCTGCGATTGCCTTAGGAGAAAATGATAATCTTGCCGTGGCATATCCGAAGGAAGGCATGTATTTATTCCTTGATAACCTATGTATCACCAAGGGTGCCAAGAATGTGGAAAATGCTTATAAGTTCATTGATTATGTCATGAAGGCAGAAGTGAATAAGGAAATCGTAAGCGAATTCCCTTACCTTAATCCGAATACCGCCGGCACAGCATTGATGGGTGAGGATTATAAGACGAATCCGGCAATTGCGATACCTTCCGAGGAAATCAGCAAGGGTAAATACGTAAAGAACATCGGTAAAACCGTAGATACTTATAGTGAGATGTGGGCCGAGTTTACAAAATAGCAGTTAGTGCTATTTGTAATACCCCTTCTAATAGAACTCAAAAACAGATGACTGAAATGTCATCAAAAACTGTTCCGAAGGAACAAAACTGAAAGGTCAGGTTATAACTATGAGAAACAAAGAGCAGGTAGTAAATGATTTGAACAAAGTAATCAAATTTATTCACAGCAGCGAACTGACAGAGGCTGAGAAGAAAGAGATCACACAGGAGACTGTGGAATACTTCGATACCTATGTCAGCCCTGGATGGTTAAAATACCGCAAATCCGTATCAACCAATGCTGCCGTTGTAGAGTGGAAAGATTATGGCGCGTACTGCTCTGGATTATATGGGGAAGAATTTATTGACTGCCTGGGTGGATTCGGAATTTACACCTGCGGACATAGAAATCCTGAGATTATTGAGACAGTGAAGGCGCAATTGGACCACCAGGCACTTCATTCCCAGGAATTATTAGATCCCCTGCGTGGTTATCTTGCCAAAGCAGTTGCAGATATTACTCCGGGAGATCTGGAAAAATGCTTCTTTACGAACGGCGGCGCCGAAGCAGTAGAAATGGCATTAAAGCTAGCCAGAATTGCGACTGGCGGCAGATGGTTCATTTCAACCGTCGGAGCCTTCCATGGTAAATCCATGGGTGCAGTATCCATTGCCGGAAAAGGTACCTACCGCGTTCCCTATACACCAATGGTTCAGCAGGTTCAGCATGTGGAATATGGTAAGGCAGAGGATATCCGTAAAGCAATCCGTAACCTCAAAGCAGTTGGCGAAAGTGTTGCAGCGGTAATTCTTGAGCCGATTCAGGGAGAAGCAGGTATCATTATTCCTCCAAAGGGATATCTGAAGGAAGTACGTAACATATGTGATGAATATGGTGTTGCATTAATCTTTGACGAAATACAGACCGGCATGGGAAGAACCGGTACGATGTTCCGCTGTGAAGCTGAAGAGGTTGTGCCGGATATCATGACCTATGGTAAAGCCTTTGGCGGCGGTATCATGCCGATTACCGGAATCATCTGCAGACCTCATATGTGGACCCAGGAACTGATTGATAACCCCTGGTTACTTGGCTCTCCAACCTTTGGCGGGAACCCTCTAGCCTGCTCAGCAGCCATTGCAACGATTAAATATATGCTGGAAAATGACATTCCGGGTCAATGCGCAGAAAAAGGGGAATATCTGATTAAGGGAATTAAAACGCTGGCCGAGAAGTATCCTTCCGTAATTGCTGATGTTCGCGGTATTGGACTAATGATCGGACTTGAATTCGTTACCAGTGATGTCGGTTACAGCGTGGCTAAGGGGATGTTCGATAGAAGAGTACTTACGGCAGGAACCCTTGTGAATGCAAAATGTATCCGTTTTGAACCGGCAGCCGTCATTACGTATGAGGATATGGACAATATTCTGATCCGGTTAGAAGAAGCAATCATCGATACGAAAGCAGAATTCAATCTGTAATCATATCATAGGTGTCATAAGCCATTTACCTGTCACATTTTTAGTAAATTAGAATTCGTACATAAAATAGACTTATTGCACCTTTGTTTCATAATCGAATAACCTTCGATATCACAGTTCCTTGCAACATTCAGGAACTGGAATTTTAATTAAGATAATTGAGAAGCCCGTAAACTTTACAAATAGTATTTACTATGTATCAATTGAAAAATTATATTGTTTCACAATTACCTTAGGAACTATCTATTATGGAGGTATTAATGGAATTAAAAAAGAATTATATTAATGGTGAATGGGTGCCTGCACTATCAGGAAAAACCAGAAAGATAACAAATCCGGCCAATGGTGAAGTAATCGCGGAGACTGCCGAGGGGGATGCCAAAGACACGCAGCTTGCGATCGCTGCAGCGAAGGAAGCCTTTTATATAAGCGGCGAATGGAGAAGGATGGATTCCCAGAAGCGTTCCGATATTATTATGAAAATCGCTGATCTGATGGAGAAAAGAAGGGATGAACTGGCGCGAACGGATACTCTTGACAATGGTAAACCCTTAAGGGAAGCTGAAGGAGATGTGGACGATGCAATCCATTGTTTCCGTTATTACGCTGGATTAATTAAAGCACCCTATGGTGGCATATATGATGTAAATGATAACTTTGGAAAAATGCATTCCTATACCGTGCATGAGCCTGTTGGCGTCTGCGGGCAGATTACTCCCTGGAATTATCCTCTCTTAATGGCAGTGTGGAAGATTGCTCCGGCGCTAAGTGCAGGTAATTCGATTGTATTTAAGCCTAGTACAAATACGCCTTTATCTTCCGTGATATTATTCGAAATCATGGATGAGGCTGGTCTGCCGAAAGGAACTGCTAATCTTGTCATGGGTGCCGGCGGTACCGTTGGACATGAGATTGCCGCAAGCACCGATGTAGATATGGTAACCTTTACAGGAAGTACTGAGGTTGGACAGGATATCGCCAGAGCAGCCATCGGTAATCTGAAGAAGGTTGGTCTTGAGCTTGGAGGAAAATCGCCGAATATCATTTTCGCGGATGCGGATTTTGAAGGTGCGATCGAATGGGCGATGATCGGCATTTTCTTTAACCAGGGCGAGGTATGCTCCGCTGGCTCCAGAATCATTATTGAAGAAAGTATTAAGGATAAATTTGTTGCAAGACTCGCCCAGAGAGCCAATGCCATGACCTTGGGCAATGGACTGGATAATCCGGATATGGGTCCTCTGGTATCTGAGTCCCATATGAATACCGTATTAGAATATATTGAGACAGCCAAAGCGGAAGGTGCTGCCTTGGTCTGCGGTGGTTACCGCTATACGGAAGGAGAATGCGCCAAGGGGTATTATGTCAGACCCACCATCTTTGACAATTGTACTTCAGACATGACTATTGTTAGGGAAGAAGTATTTGGTCCTGTTGTGACGATTCAAACCTTTACAAAAGAGGAAGAAGCTGTTAGGCTGGCAAATGACACAATTTATGGACTTGCCGGAGCTGTATTTACCACGGATGGAGCGAGAGCTCTGAGAGTAGTAAAAGAAATCAGAGCCGGTATTACCTGGATTAACTGTTATAATCCTACTTATAATGAAGCACCCTGGGGTGGTTATAAGATGAGTGGCTACGGCAGGGAGCTGGGTGTTCATGGCTTAGAGGAATACCAGGAGATCAAACAGATTAATATAAATCTCAATCCCGGTGTTGTAGGGTGGTACGAAGAAAGGAGTGTATGATGAGACATTGACATAACATCATACAAGGAATATCATGCAGCAATTTCGTTTAAAGACAACCATACAGTTGTTTGACCGATGCAGTGAATTCTGCGAAGCCTTCCAGATTGGAGAAAAAAATCTGATCATCACTAGCGGTCACATCGTGGAAACTTACTTAAAGGATCTGGTTTCACAAGCAACCGTCATCAATATGAGACAGTATGGTAAGGGTGAACCGAATGATGGAATGGTCGAAGCAATCTACCGTGATATTAAGGACATTGCCTATCAAAGAGTCGTAGCTATCGGTGGAGGCTCCATCCTGGATGTAGCCAAATTATTCGCATTAAAAAATATCAACCCCGTTCAGGAGCTGTTTGAACGCAAGCTTGAAATCATCAAGGAAAAAGAGTTGGTAATCGTGCCGACTACCTGTGGTACCGGCAGTGAGGTTACCAATATTTCCATACTGGAGCTGTTGGCTAAGAAAACTAAGCTTGGTCTTGCTGTGGATGAGTTATTTGCGGATTACGCGGTTCTTATCCCGGAGCTGTTGGAGACTCTGCCATTTGAAAGCTTTGCAACTAGCTCCATTGATGCTTTCATTCACGCAATCGAATCCTATTTATCACCGAAGGCTAATATATTTACTGAAATGTATTCAAAGAAAGCGATGGAGCTGATACTAAGCGGTTATCAGGTAATAGCGGCGAAAGGACAGGAAGCCAGAATTCCATATAGGAAGGATTTTCTGCTTGCCAGTACCTATGCTGGTATAGCATTTGGCAATGCCGGCTGTGCTACAGTGCATGCACTTAGTTATCCTCTGGGCTCGGTATTTCACATCGCTCATGGAGAGTCAAATTATGCAATCTTCTATGGAGTATTCAGAAAATATCAAAGGATGGAGCCGCAAGGCAAGCTGAAGGAATTGAACTATTTTCTTGCAGAAATTCTTGGATGCAAGTCAGATATCGTATATGATGAGCTGGAGGAATTATTTAACGCAATACTTCATAAAAAAGCGTTAAATCAATATGGAGTCAGCAGGGAACAGCTGGAGGAATTTACGGATTCCGTTATGAAGAATCAGGGAAGATTGCTTGCAAACAGTTATACACAGTTAGATCGAAGTGATATTTATGAGATATATTGTTCAGTCTACTAGAGCTTGCAGCTATAACATAATCATAAAGTTGTAATAAATGTCTTCTGTATATATAACATAGCCATCAAGCTACAATAAATATCTTCTGTATATAACATAATCGTCAAGCTACAATAAATATCTTCTGTATATAACATAATCGTCAAGCTGCAAAAAATATCTTATGTCTATAAAATAACCATCAGTTGTAATAAATATCTTATGTATATATAGCTTAGCCATCAAGCTGCAATAAAAAATCTTATGTATATAACATAACCATCAAGCTGTAAAAAATATCCTATGTATATAAGTATTCAAGGAACAAAGACACAATAATCAGCAAATTAGGATCTGAAGGAAATGCGAACACATATCCTTCAGACTTTTTTATTGCATCCTTCTGATTTTTATTTCAACCTTCGTTGATTTTTAGTTCCTGAAAGGATATAATACGGATATTATTAGTAAGATTAGTATTTACCTTTAATATAGATAGCAAGGAGGATAGGAATGGATAACGATTCGGTTTTAACAACACAAGAAGTTGCAGATATGCTGAAAATAGCAAAGAACACTGTCTATGAGCTGATTAAGCGCGGTGAATTGAATTCATATAAGGTTGGTAAAAAAGTCAGGATTGATTTAAAGGATGTAATTGAATATAAAAACAGAACAAAAACTGCACAGACGATTGCCGCTCCTGTTGAAATAAAAAGTATATCTCCTGGCTATAAATTAGTCAGTGATGTTCAAAGACAGAACAGCTTTGTTATCTGTGGACAGGACATCCTTCTTGATATCCTCTCCAGGTATCTTCAATTTCACCCAGCGGGATTTCAGGCGCTTCGATCTTATGATGGAAGCTACAACGGTCTATATGCTCTTTATCATGGATTGGTACAGATGACGACAGTCCATCTGTGGGATGGAGAAACCGGTCAATATAATATGCCCTATGTGAAGCGAATGCTCCCCGGAATTCCAGCAGTCATTGTACATCTGGCTACCCGGTTCCAGGGCTTTTATGTGATGAAAGGTAACCCGAAGGGCATCAAGGGCTGGGAGGACTTAAAACGCAAGGATATCACCTTCATTAACAGGGAAAAGGGAAGCGGTACCAGAGTTCTGCTGGATGAACAGCTGAAGCGTATGGGATTAGCGGCTACTTCCATAGAAGGATATCACAGGGAAAGCACATCCCATCTTGCTATTGCGAGTACCGTTGCAAGAGGGGGAGCTGATATCGGGCTTGGTAATGAAAAATCAGCACTCCAGGTGAACGGAATTGATTTTTTTCCTTTACAGACCGAACAGCTGGATCTGGTTTTCAAAAAGGAAGAGCTTGAGAAACCGGAGTTTCAGGCAGTCCTTGAGATAATAAGCAATAAAGAATTTCAGCTGGAGCTGGAAGGCTTAGGCGGATATGATATCAATCGGATTGGTGAGATAACAGAGATATAGATTCGGAATAAAAATATAATCGCAAATTGCATCAAGTAATGAAACTTGATTCAACAAGGAATAATTACCGGAAGAAATCATGGGAGCAATACCCTTGATTTCTTCCGGTTTTTTCATTTTGTTCTTTCATGTTGGGATTATTGTGAAAAAGTAACTAGAATTGATAGAAAATTGGCCTATCTTTTTAAGATTTGATGTATTGATTTCAATTAGCAGAAAACATATACTCTGTATATCAAAACAGTACGAAACATAACATAACGTGATGAAACGTGATATAAATGATAATAAACTTTATATCAATTGATGTATACGTCACATTAGTTTATGCTCGGAAGGGTATCCCATAGGCTGGCAGAATTAATATGAAACTAGTACATCGTTCTGTATATACCTATGCACAGATATTTAGCAAACGTTGTACTAGTGATCATAAATTTTTATTTAAGGAAGGAGAACACTTATGAAACGTAATTTATTAAGATTTATGGCAATTCTGTGTATCATCACCCTCTTCACCGGCTGTAGTGCAAAAACAAATTCCGCATCAGAAACCAACTCTTCGAATGAGGTAATAGCTACACCTACGATAAGTGCAAAAGCAGCACCGTCTGAAACTCCTGTCGTGACGAATGCGCCAGTAGTAACAACACAGGCAGATAGCACGATACCTGCAACGGAAATCTATGTATTCATTGCAGCCAGTCTCAATAATGCAATGACAGAGATTGCAGCAAAATACAATGAAACTCAGCCCAATGTCAAGATTACATACAATGCAGACAGCTCAGGTACCTTACAGACTCAGATTGAAGAAGGTGCAGAGTGTGATCTGTTCTTCTCGGCGGCGGAAAAACAGATGAATACGCTCAAGGATGAAGGCTACGTTGAAGGAGACTCGGTTGTTAATCTACTGCAGAATAAAGTAGTGTTGATTAAGCCAAAAGGAGTAGAAACTGCAGTAACCGGTTTTGAAAATATCTTTGATGCTAAGAGTCTTGCTTTGGCTGCCGAGAGTGTTCCGGTAGGAGATTATGCACGTCAGATTTTTATGAACTTAGGTATCTGGGATAAAGTTCAGACAATGGAAATTAATGAAGGAAGCAATGTAACCGCAGTTTTGACAGCGGTAAGTGAGGGCAGCAATGAAGTAGGCGTCGTATATCAGACAGATGCCAATTCCATGAAGGATTCAGTTGAAATAATTGCAGAAGCGCCGGAAGGAAGCTTAACCAGCCCGGTTGTCTATCCGGTTGGTTTAGTAACAAATCCGGAGGCGGATGATACACAGACAGAAGCTGCAAAGGATTTTCTGAAGTTTTTATCTTCTGACGAGTCTTTATCAGTATTTGAAAATTATGGGTTTACCATTAGTAAATAGTGTTTAGTTGGGGATGGCGATCAAAATGATTCGGGTGTTAATCTGGCTCGAATCATTTTGCATACCAAGAATATTAAATAAGAGGTGATTCACATGACAAAATTCATATGCTCCATCGATTTTAGTCCTTTTTTTATTTCCATCAAAACCGGAATTGTTGCAACCGTGATAGCATTTTTTCTTGGGATTACCGCTGCAAGAATCATAATGAATTTTGGTAAAAAGGTCCGCTGGATTGTTGATGGAATTTTAACGCTGCCCCTCGTGCTTCCACCTACGGTTGCAGGCTTTTTTCTACTGCTGTTATTCAGCCTGCGAAGGCCCTTTGGCAAATTCCTGTATCTTAATTTTGATATCAAAATAGTTCAGACCTGGACGGGGTGCATAATTGCAGCCTGTGTTATTGCATTTCCGTTAATGTATCGGAATGCCAGGGCAGCTTTTGAACAGGTGGATGTTAATCTGATCTATGCTGCTAGGACCTTAGGTTTATCAGAACTTACGATATTTTGGAGATTAATCATCCCGTTGGCAGGACCGGGTATAGCCTCGGGAACAATCTTAACCTTTGCCAGAGCCATTGGCGAATACGGGGCAACCTCAATGTTAGCCGGGAATATCCTTGGGAAAACCAGAACGATGTCTGTAGCAATTGCTTCCGAGGTAGCGAATGGCAATTATACAGTAGCTAGCTTCTGGGTTATCGTTATTTTGATGTTATCATTTTTTATCATTTTATTTATAAATGTTTTTTCCGGAAAAGAAATGAAAAACATAAAAAGATGGGATTAAGCCTGAGTTTAGGTGATTTCCTGACAATATCACTTCACGTTTCATAAAGTACTTTGTCTCGATTACTTGACTTGTCTTATTATTTCTATTATAATAAATTGAATATAATAAAATCAGACTGTGGTAACAGCTGTTGCCACTGCCGCGAACAGGAAGAATGTGTATCTATGTTAAAGAGTATGACAGGCTTTGGCCGGTGTGAAATAGCACAGGTAGATCGCAAGATTACCGTTGAAATGAAAGCAGTTAACCACAGATACTGTGACATTTCCATTAAGATGCCAAAGAAGCTCAGTTTCTTTGAAGCTGGGATCCGCAATGTGCTGAAGCAGTATATCGGCAGAGGTAAGATAGATATTTACATTACATACGAAGACTATACCGAGAACAACGTATGTGTTAAGTATAATGCAGACTTGGCGAGAGAATATTTTACGAATCTGGAGAAGATGAGTAAGGAATTCGGTTTAGAGAATGATATAAGAGTATCTGCATTGTCAAGATATCCAGAAGTATTTACCCTCGAAGAACAGACCATTGATGAGAAAGAATTATGGGAGCTTGTGGAAGAGGCGGTTAAGACAGCCTCCAGCCGTTTTGTTGAGACACGTATCGCTGAAGGAGAACATCTGAAGCAGGATATCATAGCTAAACTGGATGGTATGTTAAACCTCGTAGATTTTATAGTGGCAAGATCTCCAGAAATCGTTTCGGAATACCGTAATAAGCTTTATGCAAAGGTTGCCGAACTTTTAGGAGATACGAAGGTTGAGGAAAGTATTCTTGTAACCGAAGTAACGGTTTTTGCGGATAAAATCTGTGTCGATGAAGAGACGGTTCGCTTAAGAAGCCATATTGTGAATATGAAGGAAGCGTTAAACAATGACA
>Ga0207834_1000327_pt1 | contig 17129 bp, 12 predicted proteins | sample LuqExpMetagenom5_FD_187763 | JGI IMG/M metagenome (GOLD analysis project Ga0207834, IMG submission 187763) | Tropical forest soil microbial communities from Luquillo Experimental Forest, Puerto Rico - Sample 5 (SPAdes) | ecosystem: Environmental > Terrestrial > Soil > Tropical forest ...
TTGTTAAATCATCTTCCGCTATTAATATTCTCATTGGCGCCTCCTATTGATTTGAACCCTGATAGATTTTAAACTCTTCGTTTATCTGATCAACATATTTTTTCACTTCAGTTTCATTTCCTCGTCGTGCTGCCAGTTCTATTTTAAATGCAGTGTCTTTAATATCCGTTATGTCATGATGATTGGATATCCTTTTGGTCTCACTGGCCAGCTTCTCGATATTGCTTATATTGCCCCATTCCATCTCATCATTCATGGCACCGATTTTCTCGGCGATTTCCGTCAAAGCATAATCCGGATGGTCCCTTAGGGGCCTTGCACCTTCATAGGAGAATATTACTTCTCCGTCTTCTGATATGGTAACATTATGCGGTGTCTCAGCTGATGTTTTTGTGGTTACCTGCTCCAGGACCGAGAAAAGTTCCTCCATCTGAATTGGTTTCGCCACATAGGCATCCATACCCATATTTAAAAATCGTTCCCTGTCACCCGGTAAGGCATATGCAGTCAATGCAATTACGGGAGTATGCTTCTTCCAACCTTCCATCTGCTTTAACTTATATGCCGCATCGATTCCATTCATCACAGGCATCTGAATATCCATCAAAATCGCATCAAACTTTTCCTGTACAAAGCACTCCAGCGCGTATATTCCATTATCAGCAGTTGTTACCGTATGACCTTTCTCAAGCAGCATCTTGCAGATTACCTTCTGATTAATCTGATCGTCCTCAACCAGGAGGATATGAAGGGGTTTTTGCGTTTTTTCGATATAGGAAGCAGCTTGTTTTTTCTCCGGTATTGGCTTTCCAATCTTAAATTTCAGATGAAAGTAAAAATCGCTCCCTCTTCCCAGTCCACTTTTTATTTCTATCTTTCCACCCATCATTTCAACCAGCTGCTTGGTTATAACCAGTCCCAGGCCTGTCCCTCCATACTTCCTGGTAAAAGTATTTTCAATCTGGCTGAAGCTATGGAACAGCTTTGATAAGTCATCTTTCGCTATTCCTATTCCCGTATCAGAAACCGAGAATTTTAATTCAACTTCCTCTTTGGTAAGCTGAATACATTTTATAGTAACGATTACTTCTCCATGCTCTGTAAATTTAACCGCATTACTGATAAGGTTATTTAATATCTGGCGAAGCCGGTTCGGATCACCTCTCAGGTACCTGGGGATCGTAGATGAAAAGGTATAATTAAGTTCCAGGCCTTTGGTAAATACTCTGGGTGAATGTGTACGAATCACCTCTTCAATCAATTCCTTGAGGTCAAAATTCATGCTCTCCAAGGTCATTTTACCAGCTTCCATCTTAGAGAAATCAAGAACATCATTCACTATTTTTATTAAGGAATTCGCGCAGGCCTTAGCTGTCACCAGATTATCCCTCTGATCATCGTTGATATCCGTTAACAAGGTCAGATCTATCATGCCGACAATTCCGTTAATCGGTGTCCGGATTTCATGGCTCATATTAGCCAGGAATTCACTCTTGGCTCTGTTGGCAGCCTCGGCCGCTTCCTTTGCAGCTATCAGTAAATCCTGATAGCGCTTTAAATCCTCTTCCGCTTCTTTTCTCTCCGTAATATCATAAGTAGAGCCGATGTAACCGGCATATTTCCCATTTTCATAATAAGGAGTTCCTGAAATCAGCCCCCATCGATAACCACGATCCTTAATGCGGACTCGTGCCTCCATTATAAAAGAACTCTTCTCTTCCACCGCTTTACTGATAATACTCCAGAAATGTTCCACATCCTCAGGATGAATGAATTCGATCCATCCTCTTAATGGATTCACGCTAAACGCAGCTTCAGAAATTTCATCCATAGTTTTATTGCTATATTTCCAATTAAAATCCTCATCAGCCATCCATACTGCAAAAGGCAGCTGATTGAGGATATTCGAGACATAATCTCTAGCTTCTCTGGCATGTATTTCCTGCAGTTTATTCTTGCTGATATCCACAAAGGTGACTGCCACTCTTTTTTTACCATCCATGACAACAGGATTTACACTCAGTCGGAACCAAGAATCCGTAGCATGCCCTTTTTTCATTACAGTCAATTTTATCTCAATACTTACTGTAACAGCATTCGACTTATAAGCTGCTTTTACCGCCTTTATGATTTCACAGCTTCTGCAGCTTTCACCAGCTGTGCACTCTCTGGTGTTTTCATAATAACCAATGCATTTAATGCTTTCACCAAAGCGCATATCGATGATATCTTCTCTCTTCGCATGGATATAATTGATTACGGTCTCATTGGCTCTCAGGATTTTAAAGTCCTCATCAACGATTATCATACCTGCGGGAGTGTTATCAAAAATAGCTTTGAGATTATTTTCCTCATTAATATGATTTAGTTCATATAGCTTCAGTCTTGTGATATCCCTGAACACGACAACGACACCCACCATTTTATCCTCAGCGTTATGAATGGGTGTACAGGTTGCTGAAATATATTTTTCAATTTGATTCTGAATTAATACTGTATTGTTCTGTAATCCGGTCTGCGACATCTGTTCCAGAACATAAGTTACCGGGCTTTCCACTGGTTTTTTGGTTTCAACATCATAGATAGTAAAAACCTCATCAAACTTTTTTCCGATGGTTGTGTCAGCACTGCTGCATAATATTTCCTCAGCCATGTGGTTCATGTAGATGATTTTACTGTTAAGATCTGTTGAAATAACTCCATCACCGATATTGGATAATATCGTAGCAGCCATCCCATAAAATTCTTCCGGTATTAAATTAGTATGCATGTTCCATCATCCTAACCTTCGTTTATTTAGTTCCAATATCTGCAAAACCAATTAATCGCAAGACATGGAATAGATCATATTGGCAATGCTCTCCAGTGATACCTGTTTTTCCACTGCACCAATATTGAATGCCACCTTAGGCATGCCATATACGACACAGGATTTTTCATCCTGGCCTATGGTTCTTGCACCCTTATGCCTCATGGAAAGAAGACCTTTCGCTCCGTCATATCCCATACCAGTGAGAATGACACCGATGGCGTTTTTACCTGCCTCTTTTGCAACCGATTCAAATAATACATCGACGGAAGGGCAATGTCCATTCACCTTCTCATCCGTATAGCATTCTACTTTATATCGGTTCCCCAGTTTCTTAATGATCATGTGCCGATCACCGGAAGCAACCAGAACCTTCCCCTTTTCCACAAAATCACCGTTCTTTGCTTCCTTTACTTCCAGCCCCGTAGTACTATTCAACCGTTCTGCAAACATACGGGAGAAGTTCGGCGGAATGTGCTGTACAATCACGATACCCGGGATGTCTGCAGGAAGCTTTTTCAGTACGTTGTAAATCGCCTCCGTACCGCCAGTTGAAGCACCGATAGCGATTATCCTGCTCGTGTCTGCCGTCGAGGTCCCTTCTATTTTCTTTGACGGATTATCCTGATTGGTTTTTTGAACTTTAGCATTGACAGCTATCTTAATCTTGGAAATCATGTCATTCATAAAGTTTTCAACACTGTTTTTTGAGGATAAATCCGGTTTGCCTACGAAATCCACGGCACCTGCGTTCATTGCATCAAATACGGTTCCCGACGTAGCGCTGACAACAATGATCGGCAGCGGATACTGCGGCATCAGCCGCTGAATGAACTCAATCCCGTTCATCTTCGGCATCTCGACATCACAGGTCATAACGTCCGGTTCATAGGCAATAATTTTATCCCTGGCATCAAAAGGATCACTTGCAGTTGCTATCACTTCTACATAAGGGTCAGCAGAAAGGCCTCGCAATAAGACCTCCCGAAACAGGATGCTGTCATCAACAATGAGAACCCTAATTTTCTTTTGCATGTATCCTTCACATCCCTTTTATAATTTTCTGTATACTGCCGGCATAATATATTTCAAGCCGGATTCTTCACGGTTTAGTGACTCCGAATGCCCGATAAACAAGTATCCCCCTGGCAATAGGGAATCAGCAAACTTCTTGACGAGGCTGTTCTTTGTTTTCTCATCAAAATAGATCATAACATTACGGCAGAATATTACGTGGAATTTCTTTTTGAATGGGAATACCGGTTCCATCAGATTAAACTTCCGAAAGATAACCTCATTCTTAATTTTATCATGAAATACAGAAGTTTCCGAATCTATTTTATTAAGATAAGATAATTTCCACTTGGAAGGAAGGGTATCCAGCTCTTTGTTATTATAGATACCGTTCTTTGCTTCCTCAAGGACTCTGCTTGAGATATCCGTTGCTAAAATCTTCGCATCCCATTTAAGCTTATCTTTACCAAAAAACTCATCGATTATCATTGCCAGGGTGTAGGGCTCCTCCCCGGAGGAGCAGCCCGCACACCAGAGTCTGAAATCCTTGTCCGTAATCATATCTGCAAAATATGGGAGAACAACCTCTTTAAAATATTGAAAATGATCTGCTTCTCTCATAAAAAAGGTATGATTGGTTGTTATTTTATCCAGTAAGGTAGAAACTGCAATTCCTGATTTATCCTCAAGGATATAATCATAATACTCTGAAAAGCTTTTAAATCCCTTTTGCACCAATACATTTTGGAGTCTTCCGATTACCAGAGCCTCTTTCTCAGCCTTTAAGTGTATTCCGTAATTCGCTTTTATGAATGCAGTTAATTGGCCGAATTCATTTTTTGTAATTGTAATCATAGACAATCCCCTTATCACCTGTTGTTGAGAAAACGAATGCTTTTACTAAAAATGGATCTTGGGTTTTGATGAAGTAGCCGACATATTCTTCAACAGCCTTAATACTTCCGGGCTGATATTCTCATGAGTCCTTATGGATTGGTGGGTATCCTTCAGCTGAAATCTTCCAACTGTCTCCTTGAGTAATTCTGCCTGACTCGAAAGCTCTTCACTTGCAGCTGCACCCTCTTCCGATGTTGCCGAATTCGTCTGTACTACCTGGGATACCTGCATAATGCCCTGGTTTACCTGCGTGATGCCCATTGCCTGTTCATTGGAGTCAATCGCGATGTTACTTACAAGCTCGGCGACCTTCTCAACACCTGCTACGATATTATCCAGCGCTTGTGCAGTGTCCCTGGCGATTTTGGTGCCGCCTTCCGCTTTCCTGATTGAGCTCTCAATCATATCAGTTGTCTCTTTTGCAGCGCTTGCGGAACGTGCAGCCAGATTCCTGACCTCCTCAGCTACAACTGCAAAGCCCTTCCCATGCTGTCCTGCTCTTGCTGCCTCAACTGCGGCATTCAGGGCAAGAATATTCGTCTGGAAGGCAATATCATCAATTACTTTAATAACTTTTGAAATATTAGCAGAGGATTCATTGATATCAACCATCGCCTTCAGCATTTCCTTCATCTGGCTGTTACCCTTTATCGCATTCTGCTTCGCACTTTCTGCAAGCTCATTAGCCTCACCTGCATGCTGCGCATTCAATTCTGTCTGAGAAGCGATTTCCTGCAGGGATGCAGTTAATTCCTCTACGGAGCTGGCCTGCTCCGTTGCTCCCTGAGAAAGTGCCATGCTGGAATCGGATATCTGTCTGGCACCTACTGCAACCTGCTCTGCAGCTGCAGCAATACCGGATAACACCTCGTTGTTGCTATGTACCATTTGTTCAAGCTTTTTCCCTAAGAGGTCATTTTCGGATCGTATTACCACATCAACCGTAAGATCTCCATCCGCTATCCGCTCAGCCGTATGTGCCTGCAGCCGGATATTTTCTATCATTTCTTTAAAACTGTTCGCAAGGCTTCCCACCTCATCCCTGCTGGTGATATCAATACTTACGCCCACATCACCCAGAGCAAGTCTATGAGCAGCTTTCACCATCTGGTTCACCGGTTTGCTGATAATACCCGATACGATGATTCCAAGCACAATGGCGATTACGACTACAGTAATGATAATTATAGTCATCCAAACTAACAGACCATTGTAATTCGTTTTGTTCTGCTGCACCTTTTCCATGGACAGGTTCATGTTATAATCTACCAGTGCCTGTAGATCAGAAGTTGCCTTTTCTCTGGAGGCCGTAACATTCGATAAAGCAGCAACAGCCTGAGCGTTGTCTCCGTTTTTCACTAATTCCAGGCTGGCGGTACGTAATTTCCCATACTCCAGATTGCTGGCCTTTACCTTATCGAATAAAGCCTGTTCGTCTTCATTGCGAATAGCTTTTTCATAATCATTGAATAACTGATCAACCTGTTTGATTGATTGGTCGATCTTATCTAACCTTGACTGAAGTTTGCTGGTGTCCGTATCATATACGGATAAGATATGATTAGCTCGTATTTCTTCATATGCAACCTGAATTTCCTTTAGATGCTGGGCAGGCATGAAATCCTTTTCATACATTGCCCTGCTGTTTTCATACATACTTTTTGTATTAATAATTCCAAAGACCCCCACAACTCCGGTAAAAAATGCCAGAGTAATAAAACATATAATAAGTTTCGTTCTGATTTTTAAATCACTGAATCTTTTCATATTAGATCCTCCTCAGGGAACGGGAGCTTTAGCTCTCGTCAAAGTTATGTATTATATGTTATCCTTTTGTATTGATTATTGTACTTCACTTAAGCTTTCCAGCTCATTATCCGTAAGCAGCTTTTCACAATCCAGCAGCAGCTTTACTTCGTTACCAACCTTGCCGATTTTATTGATATACTTGTTATTGGATGCTTTGTTAACCTGTGGCGGATCAACAATGTCCTGTTCCGGTATCGTGAGGACTTCCGCCACACTATCAACGATGAGCCCGATTGAAATGTCCTTAATATCAACGACAACTACACAGGTTCTGTCATTGTATTCCTTCTTTTCTTTTCTAAAGCGAATTCTGACATCGATCACAGGAATGATTTTTCCTCTCAGATTGATAATTCCCCTGACATATTCGGGCAGCTCCGGAATCTCGGTAATTGCCTGAATTCCAATGATTTCTGTTACGTACTTTATTTCTATACCATAGCATTCACTTGCGATTACAAAAGTAAGATATCTGTCCTTCTGTGTATCTTCCTCCATATCTGCTACATTATCAAATAGATCAGACATAATCTATTCCTCCTTTTAACTGTTGATTGAGTTTAGTGAAACATACGAGCAACATCGAGAATTAAGCTGATGCTTCCATCTCCAAGAAGGGTGCATCCGGCAAGTCCCCGCACTTTATTAAAATTCTGTATGTATTGCGGAAGTGCTTTTACAACAACCTGCTGCTGTCCCAGTAATTCATCAGCAAATACACATACGGTTTTCTCATCCTGTTCTATCATAATAATAATTCCATCTGTGAATTTCGTAATGTCCGTCTTAACCTTATACAGCTCGTGCAGACGCCTGATCAGATAGCATTGTCCTCTTACCATGATCATTTCATTACCATCCGGATCGGTGATTATATCTCCTTCCTTTGGTCTGAAGGATTCCTTAATGGCTATGGTTGGTATCGTATATCTTGATTTACCGACCTTAATATTCATACCATCGATGATTGCCAGGGTTAGGGGAATCTTCAAGGTAATGACTGTCCCTTTCCCTGCTGCGCTGTCTACGGATAGAGTACCGCCCACTGCCTCGATGTTCTTTCTTACCACATCCATGCCAACACCACGGCCGGAGAACTCTGTCACGTTGTCTTTGGTTGAAAAGCCCGGAAGCAGGATAAGGTTAAATATTTCCTTGTCCGTCATATCCTCTTCATTCTTGAACAGAAGATTATTTTCTTTTGCTTTCTTTAATATTTTATCTTTGTTTAGACCTCTACCATCGTCACGAATTATGATAAGAACGTCACTTCCTGCATTCTTGGCTTCCAGGGTTATTGTTCCGTTCCTTGCTTTACCTAATGCAATTCTTTCTTCCGGTATCTCAATTCCGTGATCTATGGAATTGCGGACCAGATGCATTAACGGATCGGAAATATGCTCAATAATATTCTTGTCAACCTCGGTCTCTTCACCGATAATATCCAGATCTACATCCTTATCCAGCTTTTTGCACATATCACGGACAATCCGGTGCATTTTATTAAAGGTTGCGGATAGGGGAACCATTCGGATGGACATCACCATGTCCTGAATATCCGAAGTTATTTTGCTCAGCTGTCTGGAGGCTTTCACAAAATTCGCCAGATTCAGGCCCCTCAAATCCGGGTTCTGTATAACCATGGCTTCAGCAATGACCATCTCACCTACGAGATCCATCAGCTTATCCAATTTTGAAACACTGACACTGATGATGCTTTGAGCGGTATTGGTTGATACAGTATCCTTATCCGTTCGCTCCGTATGCATTGGTTTCTCTTTCAATTCCTTCACCATGTCATTAAGAGCAGGTATTTTATTATGATCCAATTCTATCTTCTTAAACTCATAGTCATGCTCAAGCTGTATCAGCTCAAGATCCTTTAGAAAGATGGTCTGGTTAAAGAACTCGAACATTCTCCTGTAATCCAGGTTTGTTTTTAAGAAGATCTGAAATCCGTCCCTGCGAATGACATGAATACTTTCATCGCTGTCTATAATATCGGACGGCACATATGTAATCTCACTGGCAATATCCTTCAGATTATGAATGATCGTATAAGCACGGATATTCTCCATCTCGCAGCCATCTTCATAATGGATTACTGCTTTGTAAATCTTATTACATTCAGCCGTATCAGTCTTAACCTGACTGATGTAATATTGCTGCTTCTCGGGTTCTGCAGGAGCCGCTTCCATTGTTTCCGGCTTCGTTTCCTGTTTTAGCTGTGATAAATACCCCTTCATGGTTTCTACTAAGGCATCAGCAGTACCATCAGCCGGTAATTTATTTTTAATCTTATCAACTTCTGTTTTGATAAAATCAATTCCTTCTAAAACAAGATCGGATAAAACCGTGCAGTCAACATCCGAAGGTCTTTCTTTTCTAAGATAAAAGAAGACATCTTCTATGGAATGTGCGAGCTTTGCAATATTATCAAACAGCATCATTGCTGCAGAGCCCTTAATCGTATGCATGATCCTGAAGATTTCATTAATTGCTTCCTCGCTGAAATTACTTTCCTTTTCACTGCTGATAACGGATTGCTCCAATTGCTCCAGCAGCTGCTCTGTTTCAAAAAGAAACATATCCAGCAAAGGTTCGTTGGTATATTGGTCTGACATTGGATCACCTCCTGAACACATCATTCTTTACAGCTATATTTTCGTCAACGTCTGTATTACATAATCCTCTTTAAAAGGTTTCACGACAAAGGATCTGGCTCCGCTCATAATTGCTTCCATTATCATCTGCTCCTGTCCCATTGCTGAAACCATGACTACCTTAGCATTCGGATCGTATGCCATGATTGCCTTTAATGCATCAATTCCCGTCATTTCAGGCATTGTAATATCCATAGTAACGATATCAGGCTTTTTCTCTTTATATTTGTTCACAGCAACTTGGCCATTTTCCGCTTCATCTACAATTTCAAAATCATACTTCACTAAAATGTTTTTAATTGCCATTCTCATAAATGCCGCATCATCTACGATCATTACTTTTTTCATATTTGCCTCCGCATCTTCCTCATTGGTATATAATACAATTTACGTAGCGTCACGGTACGTTCGTATTCGTATGAAAGGCATCTAACAACATCTTCAGTGCTACCTGGCTTCTCTCCTTTAAGGAAAATGAGCAATTACTTATTTTCCAGTTAAAACACAATTCCCGGAACAAGCCTAATATCATCACGGCCATCGTATCACAATCTACCTCTTTACTAATCTCACCTGCATTCATTGCTTCTTTCACCAGATGACTAAACATTGCTGTTCGGTCAGTCTGTATTTTTATTACCTTTTCAGATAAATCAGGTTCATAACGCAGTACATCAAAAAGCTGCAGGATTGATGTTATTGCGGGGTAGTTCTCATAATATTCGGCGTAGGAGGTAATCAGATACTGCAATGCTTCCAAAGGTTTGAAATTACGCAACTTGGTTGTTTGCAGCATATCTGCATCAAATTGAGTAAAGTAATCCAGAACTGCCAGTAATAATTCATTCTTATTCTCGAAATGACGAAAAATAGTTGCTTCCGACACTCCCTGCCGCTTTGCTATTTCCCTTGTAGTCAGCTTCTGGATTCCCAATTCATCAATGATATCAATTGTTGTTAGAATCAGTCTTTCTTTCCTATGCAATAAATTAATTCCCATATTCATCACCTACCCGTAGTAATTATTTACATCTATATCCATTATATGTTTATTGTTCCGCTTGGCCAAGATTCTATGCTTCGTGCAGATCTTTAGTATTTACCGAATTCCCTGTCACTTAGAATGATTTTTGGTTTATCTGCTGCATTTTTATCGCTTGTTTCTTCCGGCTTCTGGTTTTCTGATCTTTTCCTGGCCGCCATATCCTCCAGCATCATTAATACCTCCGGACTGATGTCATTGGAAAGATTCATCACTTTTGTATTCTGTCTTAATTTATACTGTCCTACCGTATTCTTTAACTTCATTGCCTGACTGGAAAGCTGTTCACTGGCGGATGCACTTTCCTCGGAGGTAGCTGAGTTGGTCTGAACTACCATGGAAACCTGGCTTATCCCCTGGTTAATCTGAGTAATGCCCATTGCCTGCTCACTGGAGGCTGTTGCGATGTCACTCACCAATACAGCTACTTTTTCAATCCCTTTTACTATGTTATTTAGTGCATCAGCAGTATCTTTGGCTATTCTGGTACCGCCTTCTGCTTTACGGATCGAACTCTCTATCATATCCGTTGTCTCCTTAGCTGCATTCGCAGAACGAGCTGCAAGATTGCGCACTTCTTCGGCAACAACGGCAAAGCCCTTGCCATGCTGACCGGCTCTTGCTGCCTCAACAGCTGCATTCAAAGCAAGAATATTGGTTTGGAAAGCAATATCATCAATCACCTTAATTACCTTGGAAATGTTTGCTGAGGATTCATTAATTTCCTCCATCGCCCTGAGCATTTCCTGCATCTGACTGTTACCCTGGATAGCATTAACCTTAGCATTCACCGCTAATTCGTTTGCCTGCCCCGCATTCTTTGCATTTAATTGTGTCTGTGAGGAAATCTGTTCGAGGGAAGCAGTTAATTCCTCTATTGCACTCGCCTGTTCCGTAGCACCCTGGGATAATGCCATTCCAGCTTCAGACACCTGTCTGGCACCTACAGCCACTAGTTCAGAGGAGCCGGCAATACTGGTGAGCAGCTCATTGTTTTTATGTACCATTTCGTAAAGTTTTTTGCCTAAAAGGTCATTCTCGGATCTGACATCTACATCCACAGTCATATCTCCATCTGCGATTCTTTCTGTAGTCTTAGCCTGCATTCGGATATTATCGATCATTTTACTGAAGGATTCGGCTAACTTACCGATTTCATCCTTCTTATGATAATTGATATTCGTATTCACATCACCAAGGGCAAGCTTGTCTGCCGCAGTGACAAGCATTTTGACTGGCTTGCTGATGGAACGGGAAATCATAACACCAGAAATTACGGATAATCCAACGCCAATCAGGATAAATATGTACATAATCAAGGAAGTAAAATCGGAAAGCTTCTGATTATCCCTGGATGCAGCTGCCGCTTTATCAATATTATAAGTAAGCAACTGTTCCAGCTGATCCTTCAAATCCATAATCGTCTTATCTGCATCTACCATCAGAATCTGTTTAATGAGCGTCATATTATCATCCTGCTCTGCCTGATAGATCTGTTCACAATAACCCTGAAAATCAGTTAAATCCTTCATAAGAACGTCATATTGCTGACGATGCTTTTCATCCTTGAGGTTAGCTCCGTATTTTGTCAGGTTATCTTCAATTGTTACTATAAAGTCCTGTACCTTAGTAACGGAGGCATCTCTCTCCTCCTTTGTTTCCAACTGGGTCATCTCTAATAATAAGTATCGAATACGTTGAAAAAATGTACCTGCACTGCTCGAATAGTAAATACCCATTGTATTATTTTCATACAGCTGCTTATCCGCATCATTCATCCTATGTAGGTTATATACGCCAAATATTCCAAGAGCTGCACCGATGAATGAAATAATTAAAAACCCTGTAATTAATCTCGTAGATATTTTCTTAAACATAGATTTTCCTCCTCCAAATATGTATTCACACTAGCGCCCATAATGCCGCCTGCGGCATCATAATCAGTACCTGAAAGAAGTTCAAAATGAATTTCCAATGGATTTCATTTTGGAGTTCTTTCTAAAGTGAATTATGCTTTATAATTCACTTTGGAATTATTGGATTTTTCACAATTCTTTCCGCACTATTACCATGCTTCCTCTTCTGACTTTGTTAATCACGCTTTTCTCAATTATTCCGTATTCGCTTATGCTATCCTCCTGTCAGCTTTCTAGTGTGTAGCTTGTTATTTCTAATATATTGAAGGATGTAAGTAATCACTTACATCTATAAATTCATTATAATTATTGCATCGACCTTTGTCAATACGTGTAATATCTTGTCGTTTTAATTTTTTGAATAAACAAGATGAAATGGCAAGCCCATTCATTTGTCATGAAGAAAAAGCCCTGAATGCTTCATCCAAAGACAACACATTCAGGGCCTATATTATATATTATTCAATTCATTCTTCCACTTATCCGACAAACATCTCAGCAATCTTATCTAAGGCAACTTCCGTCTGTTCTCCTGTTTCCATGTTCTTTACATTCGCCTTGTTGTTTGCCAATTCATCTGCTCCAATAATTACTGTATTCTTGGCGCCAATCTTATTGGCGTATTTCATCTGAGCCTTCACACTTCGTTCCATATAATCCGTCTCTACAATGACTCCGGCACTGCGAAGCTTTTGCACCAATTGATAGCCGGCCGCTTTTGCGTCCTTACCTAATATGCCGACATACAGCTCTACCGCCGGTTCCGGTGCAAGCTCCACTCCTTCTGCAGCAAGCTCGTTAATGATACGTTCAATTCCAAAGCCGAAGCCGACCGCGGGAATATCCTGCTTCTCATCAACCTCATGTATCAGGTTGTCATAACGACCACCGCCGCAAAGGGTAAAGCCTTCCGCAGTGACAAATTCGAACACGGTTTTCGTATAATAATCCAGACCTCTGACAATTCCAGTATCTACTTCAAACGGGATGTCAAGTTCTGTTAACAGATTCTGTAATTCTTCAAAATGATTTTTACACTCGTCATCCAGGTATTCAATTGTTCTTGGTGCATCCTTAACAATTACCTTGCAGGAAGGTACCTTGCAATCGATGACACGGAGCGGGTTTTTCTGCATTCGCTCACGGCAGGTAGGACATAACTTTTCCTCATGCTGCTTAAGATATGCTAATAAAGCTTCGTTATAGGTCTTACGGCAATTACCGCAGCCGATACTGTTGATATGAAGCTTAGCTCCCTTTAATCCCAGCTCCTTCATAAATTCTGTGAGCAGGGTAATCAGCTCCACCTCAGCCAAGGGGCTGGAGGAACCAAAGAATTCGATTCCAAACTGGTGATGCTGGCGAAGACGTCCGCTCTGGGGATTCTCATAACGGAATGCCTGGGTAAAATAGAATAATTTCGTCGGCTGGCTCTCCGCATAAAGGCTGTTTTCCAGATAAGCACGTACCGCACCTGCCGTACCCTCAGGCTTTAAAGTAATACTGCGGTTTCCTTTATCCTCAAAGGTATACATTTCCTTCTGAACTACATCCGTTGTTTCGCCGACACTTCTCTGGAACAGCACGGTATGCTCAAAAGCAGGAGTAATAATCTCCTTAATGTTATATGCTTTGCAGATTTTTCTGGCAATGCCTTCAATAATGGTACGCTTATGCATATTGGAACCATACCAGTCCTGTGTTCCTTTCGGTCTTTGTGTAATCATCTTAGTCCTCCGTTCTATTTATAAAAAGTTTATATTAGCATCTATGAATTCACGCTTGCGGGTGATCATCTCATCAATTCTACCGATGTAATCCGTTACGCTTTTCACATTATCAACCCGTTCAATCCGGTTTTGTTCATGGAATACGAATTTCGACATTCCTCCAGCGCCCAGGGCAAGTATGGTCTGCTGCTCCTCCATGATGAGAATATTATACAGTCCTTCTTTACCGTATCTGGCATAACCGATATTTTCAAGATTATCTGCCATATTCTTCTGTCTGTAAAGATAATACGGGAGATAATCGTTCTCCTGTGCAAATTCAATCGCTTCTTCAAGCATTCTGGGAACATCCGATGCCCTGAGTTCGGAATAATTTTCTTTTTCGATATTGAGTCTGGCAGCACGCTTTAATGCCAGGGTATGGACGGTAAGGCTGTCAGGATTTAATTCCTTGATCTGCTTTAGGGTATCTGCAACCTCCTGCGGATTCTCCCCCGGCAAACCGATGATGATATCCATATTGATATTATCATGTCCGGTTTCTCTTGCCAACTGAAAAGCCGCCTTAATATCCTCAACCGTATGTCGTCTTCCGATGATGTCCAGGGTTTTCTGCTGCATGCTCTGCGGATTGATGCTTATTCGGTCCACACCCCACCCTTTGAGCACCTGCAGCTTCTCTTTGGTGATACTGTCAGGCCTTCCGGCTTCCACACAAAATTCCTTAACATGAGCAAAATCAAAATGCTTCTTTACCAAGCCAAGAAGATGCTTCAGCTGCTCTGCTGTTAAGGTTGTCGGAGTTCCGCCGCCAAGATATACGGTAGTCAGCTTTTTATCAGGCAGGCAGGTAGAAGCATATATAATCTCCTTTTCCAATGCTGACAGATAATCTTCCACCAGATTGGAATACTTCGTTATGGAATAAGAGGTAAAGGAGCAGTAAAGGCAGGTAGTCGGGCAGAAGGGAATTCCGATGTACAGGCTGTAGCCATTGCGGTAATCCATCTCTTCCAACAGCTCAAGCTCTCTTCTGGCAATACGGATACTCATTGTGGTCTTCTTGTCGGAGCAGAGATATTCTCCCCTCATTCTATGAAAGATTTCATCCTCCCTCTGGTCCTTCTCCAACATATCATAGACTAATTTAGTCGGTCTTATTCCGGTTAAGATTCCCCAGGGCAAGGTCTTATCGGTTGTTTTCGAAAGCAGCTGATATAGAAAGCGTTTCATTGCATTTTTATATTGGGCTTTCGATAAATCAGGTGATAATTCCATTGAATTAATTCCACCTGCGCCATCAACATTTTTAATGGCGATCCGGTCTTTTTGAATATCCATGGTAATGACCCAGGGTGCCTTTACCGTGGCTTCCTCAGATACCACCTGCTTTAGCTCCTGCTGTTCCAGGTCATATTCCTCTCTGGAATATACCTTCATCGTATCCTCGGGACAGAAGGCCTTTACCAGAGGGTAAACATCATTTTCATAAGCTTTATCAGATAAAACAATAATTATTATAATATTACCTCCATGATACCATTGAAGGTATCCTAAGATACAGCCCATTATACTATCCTGATGATAAACAGGAGTAGGTACTGATCTAAATTCACATATCAAACAAATCCGGATCATCGGATATATAAAAATTATGATCCTTTTCATATCCGATGGTTGTTGGCTTGCCATGACCAGGATATACGATTACCTGATCATCGAAAAGCATCAGTTTATTCCGGATGGATTCCACCAATACACTGCCATTGCCGGTCGGAAGATCGGATCTTCCAATGCATTCACGAAACAGCGTATCACCGCTGATTAAAATATCATGACCGGTAAAATAATAGCAGACACCACCGCTGGTATGCCCCGGCGTATGGATTACCTTAATAGTAAAACCAGCCAGCTGCAGGAGCTCATCGTCCTTGAGCAATATATCAGGAACCAGACTGCACTCCCTATGAATTTGAGAAGAACAATTAAGCTCGGGACTATTTAATAATGCAGCCTCTGACTCATGGGCATAGATAGGAGCCTCAACAGCTTCCGCTAACTCCTTAGCAGCCAGGATATGGTCGAAATGACCATGCGTGAGTAGGATTCCCCTGCACACGAGGTCATTTGCCTTGAGGTATTGTTCAATTCTGTCAGCATCATCGGCCGGATCAAAAACAATCGCTTCTTTGGCAGCCTCGTTACTGATAATATAACAGTTGGTCTGTACCATCCCAAGTACCAGGTTTTTCATTTTTAGATTACTCATAAGAATGCTCCTTTCTGCCGACGAATCTTACCGCAATCGCAATAAGAATCATAACTTATTCGGCTCTGTCGTATATAGGATAGATATGCAAAAAGCACGTTAGCGTGCTTCTTGTTGTAATCATTCATTTATTATGCACAATACTTTATCCTGCGGTACGTTCAATATCAAGAATACTTTCCACATTACGGATCTTAGTGATGATTTCATTCAGCTGTTCTTTTCCGTTAATCTCAAAGCCTATACTGATGGTAGCGGTTCCCTGCTTACTTGTTCTTACATTCATTGAAGTTACATCAATTTTATTCTCTGTAAGAACCTTGGATATATCCACCAGGACTCCGGTTCGGTTATTGGCATAGATTTTAATCTCTGCGCTGTATACTCCGCCGGGATTCTTGCCGTCGGCAACATTCCATTCCGCGTCAATCAGACGGGCACGGTCTTCCTCCGGAAGATTGATTACATTGATGCAGTCGGTGCGGTGGATGGACACTCCTCTGCCTCTGGTAACAAATCCAACGATTTCGTCACCTGGTACCGGGCTGCAGCATTTAGAAAAGCGCACTGCCACATCATGGATACCTTCTACAACAATACCGCTCTTTGATTTCTTCTGAGGTGCTTTCTCCTTAATCTCAGCGATTGTATCAAGTACGTTCTCATCGGTAATTTCTTTTTTATTCTTCTTTTTATATTCTTCCAAAAGCTTATTGACAATCTGGCCTTCCTTCAAGCCGCCGTGTCCGACAGCAGCAAGTACGGAATCCCAATCACGGAAGCCATATTTGCGCATCACCACACTGGTAAATTCAGACTTAACGATATCACTGACCACGATTGCCTTAGCTTTGCAGTAAGTAATGATTAATTCCTTGCCTCTGGTGATATTATCTTCTTTTAATTCTGATTTGAACCATTGATTGATCTTATTCTTCGCCTGTGTACTCTTAACAATGGCAAGCCAGTCACGGCTCGGA
>Ga0207834_1000329_pt1 | contig 17124 bp, 9 predicted proteins | sample LuqExpMetagenom5_FD_187763 | JGI IMG/M metagenome (GOLD analysis project Ga0207834, IMG submission 187763) | Tropical forest soil microbial communities from Luquillo Experimental Forest, Puerto Rico - Sample 5 (SPAdes) | ecosystem: Environmental > Terrestrial > Soil > Tropical forest ...
GAAAAGGTATTTCTTTAAAAAAATATCTGGCAGATATGGCAAATAAGGACATTCCGGTATTTATGAATGCCGACTTCCAATACGTATATCAGGATAAGTTTTTAGATGGTTATTATAAGCTTTCCAATGCACCCAGATATTTTGATAATACCGTAGCACAAACTGCGGAATATAACGTAGCCAACGGTAAAAAGACAGACACTGTTATTAATCTGATCAGTCCGGACTATATCGGGAAAGCAGCAGATTCATTTATGTCAGCGGTATCAAAATACCCAATTACAGGAGTCAGTATCGGTTCAGTAAGCTATGATTTATATTCGGACCTGTATAAAACAAATTATACGGATCGCCAGATGGCTATTAGTAAGAATACTCAGGCTGTGAAAGCGTTAGCTGATGAGTACGGGAACAGGTTGCTGGGAGATAATGCAAATGCGTATATTCTGCCTTATGTAAACAGTATGCTGAACGCTCCGATGGATTCCAACCGATACGAGATCATTGATGAGGTTGTTCCATTTTATGAAATGGTGATCCGCGGATACATAGATTTTGCCGGAGAGCCTTTAAATATGACCGATGATTATACAACGACCCTTTTAAAAAGCGCGGAAAGCGGCGCAGGGATATACTTCCAGTGGATCTATTCAGATAATTCAGTTTTAAAGGATACGGACTTTGATTATCTGTATTCGGTGAACTATAGTAATTGGCTGGATAAGGCGATTGAAACTTATAAGAAGGTAAATGGAGTATTTAAGGGCTTGCAGGGACAGACCATAACAAAACATAAAAAGCTGGAAGACGGCGTATATAAGACAACTTATGAAAAAGGAACTGAAATTGTGGTTAATTATAATCAGGAGCCTGTCACGGTTAACAGTATAACGATACCCGCGAAAGATTTTGCTATTGTAAAGGAGGGAGTGTGAATTAAAAAGCATAATTCACACAGAAAGAACTCCAAAATGAATTTCAATGGAAATTCATTTTGAACTTCTTTCAAGTACTGTTTATGATGCCGTAAACGGCATCGTGGGCGTTAGTGTGAATTATTAAAAAGCATAATTCACACAGAAAGAACTCCAAAATGAATTTCAATGGAAATTCATTTTGAACTTCTTTCAAGTTTTGAGCCGCTGTGAAGTGGCGGAATGGAGGTTAATATTGATTTTTTTTAAACGCCATAATGGAAAACTACGCTTAACCCTCCGCGGAAAGGAAGCGATTGCCGGTTATCTGTTCATCATTCCTTTACTAATCGGATTATTTGGATTGTTCATACCGATGATCGTTCAATCTATAGAATTCAGTCTTAGTAATATGGAGGTTACATCTTCCGGTTATACATTGGTTGCAGCTGCGAATAACAGATTCGAGCATTACATCCGCGCCCTTACGATTGATCCTGAATTTAATCTGATGCTGCTTAATTCGATTGTAAAAATGCTAATGAAGGTTCCGCTTATCATCATATTCAGCTTTTTTGCAGCCAACCTGCTAAATCAGAAGTTTAGAGGCAGAACTATCGCAAGAAGTATCTTCTTTTTCCCGGTATTATTAACCTCCGGTGCAATATTGGGTTTAGAGGCAACAGATCTATTGTTGAATTCCGTTAATACCTCCGGCTCAAATACGGATGAGATGGCTTCCTTCCTGAATGTAGCAAGATTCTTATTGGAGTATACGAGCTTACCGGGAAGTATAGTTAAGTTCTTATCGGATGCGATTAATGGAATATACGATATCGTCATTTCCTCCGGTGTCCAGATACTGATCTTCCTGGCCGGGTTGCAGTCCATATCACCTTCCTTATATGAAGCATCAGACATGGAGGGTGCAACAGCCTGGGAGAATTTCTGGAAGATCACGTTTCCGATGATTAGTCCACTGATACTGGTAAACAGCATTTATACGATTATCGATTCATTTACCAGCGAAACGAATGAAATGATGAGAGAGATCAAAAAAGTTATCTTTTCGGATATTAATTACGGACTTGGCTCGGCAATGGCATGGATTTACTTTATCTGCATCGCTGTCATTTTGCTGATTGTAGGCTCCATTATTTCGAAAAGAGTATTTTACTATGATGAGAGGTAATGCTATGGAACAAACAGCCGTATTAAAAACTCCAATAGAAAAGAAGGTCCATATTAAGAAAAGATTTAGAAAGATAACCAAAGCAAGACTTGGTTCGTTTCTCTGGAGCATCATCAGAGGGGTAATTATCCTTGGTATCTGCTTTATCATCTTGCGGCCATTATTTATGAAGGTCAGTGTCTCCTTTATGGCGGAACAGGACTTATATGATTCATCGATTAAGTATATTGCCAAGCATTTTACGCTGAATAATTATATAATCGCAATCAACGGGATGAATTATACCAAGACTTTTATCAGGACGCTAGGATTATCCAGCGGTGTGGCCGTTTTGCAGTTGATGGCCTGTCTCCTTACAGCCTACGGCTTTGCAAGATTTCGCTTTCCCGGTAAAAAGCTGCTCTTTGGCAGTGTCATATTAATGATGATCATACCGCCCCAGGTAATCATGCTCCCTTTATTTATGCATTTTCGTTTCTTTGACATTTTTGGAATATTTGAGGCATTCACGGGAAGAAAGGCTAATCTGATTGATACCTTTTGGCCATTCTTTATACAGGCAGCAACTTGTACCGGATTTAAGAATGGGCTTTATATTTACATGTTAAGGCAGTTTTTTAAAGGTATGCCTAAGGAGCTGGAGGAGGCTGCGTTTGTGGACGGAAGCGGAAAATTAAGAACCTTTGCTCAGGTCATGCTCCCAAGCGCTGTACCCATGATGGTTACGATATTCCTATTTGGCTTTGTATGGCAATGGACGGACTCCTTTTATTCCTCGTTATACCTGAATAATGTAAAGATAATACCGAATGCCCTTACTTCACTTTTATATCAGGTTGCGAATCAGTATGAAACCTTCGGTGGTAATATGAATTTCATTAGTCCCGGTTTCTCTTCCATGATTAATAATACGGGTGTTGTATTGACTATCATACCGCTCATAATCCTTTATATCGTATGTCAAAAATATTTTGTAGAGGGAATAGAGCGCTCCGGTATCGTTGGATAATAGGAAATATTTAAGAGTTTAAATCGTATTTAGCTGCAATAGCGCAGTGTAAATAAAAAAAGTATAAGAGAGGATGGAAAAAATGATGAAAAAATTAATTTCAGTAGTAGTATGTCTTGCTATGGTATTCACATTAGCAGCATGCAGCAAAAAACCTGCGGAAACAACAGACACATCGGCAGTAACACAAGCACCAGCTTCAACAGAAGCACCAGAAGTGCAAGCAACACCAACAACAGCGGCACCTGCATATGATTTCGGTGGCATGACACTTAAAATCGGATGGTTTAGTGCAAGTGGCGCTCCGGATCCCAGTGCTGACGCTATGTCAGAAGCCTATTATAACAGGATCAAATATGTTGAGGACAATTATAATTGTAAAATCGAGTTTGTAGACTGTACAGGAGATTACTATAATAAATACGTAACTTCCGTATTAGCAGGTGATCCGATTGTAGATATCGGATATGTCATGACATATCATGTACCGTCTCTTGCAGAAGGTGGTATTATCCAACCGTTAGACAGTTATTCCTCCTATGATTTTTCTGCATATAAATGGCGTCCTGATGTAACAGAAGCAGGCTTATATAAAGGAAAACACTATGCAGAGTTAATGAAGAATTATGAAGTACGTTATGGTATTTTCTGGAACAAGACTTTATTTGAGAAATATGGTCTGCCTGATCTTTACGAATTATATCAAAATGACCAGTGGAACTGGGATAAATTTAAGGAGATTGCTATCCAGGGTAACCAGGATACCAATAATGACGGAACGATCGATATCTATGGATTTAATGCAAGAGAATCTCTGGAGTGGTGTTACCTGTACTCCAATGGAGCAAATGTAGTTTCAAAGACAGATTCAGGAATGACAATCGATCTTTCTGATTCCAAGGTAGTGGAAGCTTTGACAGCTCTTCAGGATTTTACTACCACAGTTCCTTATCGTAATGCGATTGACTGGAACACAGAGGGCTGGGATTCCTTTATTACAGGCTTCCGTGATGGTAAATATATGATGTGTCTTGAAGAATCCTGGATTGCCGGCTCTTATCTTAATTCAGCAGATGGCGGAATGGTTGATGACTGGGGTTGGGTTCCTTTCCCGAAGGGTACTTCTGCTACTGATTACTCCTGCTATGGTAAAGAATTCGGCTGCTTTGCTATGTTAAATGGTATTGAAAATCCGGAAGAAAAAGCTCAGATTTATAATTTCATTACCGAGGTTGCTTCTTCTAACGATGAATGGGATGAATTGGTAAATTCTCAGCTGGAAAACTGGGCACGCGATAAAAACGCTTTAGAGAATGCAACCTATATTCTAGACAAAGGTGTAAGTGTAGTTAACCCGATCAAAGGCTTTAATGATGTGAACAGTGCCATGTCCAGCATGTTTGGTGAGATTACCACCGGTACCTCAACACCTCAGACGGCGATTGAGACCTATCAGTCACAGATTGATACAGCAATAGCAGATATCTCTACACATGATTACGATGCAGATATGCAGGCAATTGTAGATGCTTCCAAAATAACCCCTACCGCAGCGCCTGCAAACTAATTACATAACGATCATGTAGGATTTCCGGGATGCCTCTGGCATCTCGGAAATCTATTTACAAAAGCTTAAAATAGTGTAAAATAAGGATACAAGAACTTTACTATTAGGAGAATAATCAAATGTTTGACGAAAGCAATGGGGACTCGAAACAGGTTCCCATGAAAAAGAACTTAACAATATATGATATAGCGAAAGAAGCGGGTGTATCACCTTCCATGGTATCAAGAGTATTATCAGGTAATGGCGCTGTTAATGAAAAGAAAAGGATCATGGTAAGGGAGATAGTAGAGAAGTATAAATTTAAGCCGAATGCAATTGCCAGAGGACTTCAAAAGAGCCAGACAGGCTTAATCGGTTTTGTAATTCCACATGTGGGTAATGAATATTTCTCTTCTGTATATTATGAGTTTGAAAGATTAGCTTCTGAAAAAGGATACATGATTATTCTTTATAATGGTAAGACTGATGTGACAGTAGAAAGCAGAATTTTCAGAGCATTGGAGGAAGCAAGGGTCGAAGCGGTAATAGTTATGGGAGGACGAATTGATTTAGTAGACCTGTCCCAGGAAGATAAAGAGGAGATCCGTAATCTAAATAAAAACATTCCCTGTATTTTATGCAGTGAACAGGCGCAAGACTTTGGCTGCATCGGTGTTCACTCAGATGACAGACGTGGTTGTGAAATAGCGGTACAATATATGGCAGAACTCGGGTATAAAACCATGGGAATTCTTGGTGGAGCAGATGAGTCATACCCCGCTTATAATAAGAAGAAATACATTTTGGAAGAAGCAAAAAAGCACGGTCTGGAGGTTCATAAGGAATGGATCATCGGTAATTCCTTTGATGAAATTGACGGAGCACAGTCCATGCAGAGTTTAATAAAAGTAAGCAAACTGCCTGAAGTAGTCTTCTGTATTAATGATCATGTGGCGTTTGGTGCACAATATGAGGCTTTGGAAGCGGGACTTAAGGTCCCTGAAGATATCGCATTTATTGGAGTCGATGGCGTACGTGCTTCCATTATGGCGCGGCCGGCTATTACAACGATTGCGATTAACTATAAACAATATGCGAAAACCCTCTTTGATGCAATGATAGCAGCCATGAATGGCGAGGATTTCCCTAAAGTCAACAAAATTGAGCCGATCTTAGTTAAGCGCGGCAGTACGAGGTTGATGGAGAAAATAAATAAATAATGTAAAGGTAAAGACGGTACATGAAATAATTATGATAGAATGTTTCTTACAGTTTTGCTTGAATGGATAAGGAGCAGTTGCCCCATTAACGATCAGTTAATTGGCAACTGCTCCATTTGATTTCATAGATTATATTTTTTATGATAACTTTACATTAGCATAATTCTAGCAACTACATTCCAGTTTGCTAGTTCAAAAAAGCCTTAATATAATATGTCCTTATTTGATAATGTTTTTAATCGGTATTCATTTGGAGTAATTTGTATATAAAATCTAAAGGATTGAAGTATACAGCATACCATAGATAAAATCTAGAAATACATGACATACTGAGAAAGTACGACTACGATGCTCCGATTGAAAAAGTGTGGAAAGCTGTTTCTACATCAGATGGCATTGCTTCCTGGTGGATGCCAAATACTTTTGAACCTGTTTTAGGACATGATTTCATACTCCACGCAGGTCAATTCGGTGATTCCTCTTGTAAAATAACAGAGCTCGACCCTCCAAATCATGTCGGTTTTGATTGGGGTAAGGATTGGCATCTTGCATTCGAATTGAAAGCATTAGAAGATGGAAAGACAGAGTTCACCTTGATTCATTCTGGCTGGGCAGCTGATAAAGTTACAGAATTCGGGCAACCTCACTCTGTAATACGCAATGTGATGGACGGAGGATGGGAGAAAACTGTGAAAGAAAAGCTTCCCTCCTATATCGAATAATCGATGACTGCAGCACAACACGATGTATTTGAGGCAATTGCTGATCCTACCCGACGCAAGATGATAAAATTACTTGCAGAAAAGGAGATGTCGATTGCTGCAATTACGGAAGGTTTTCCGATCAGTCGTACTGCGATTAACAAGCATCTGCATGTTTTGGCCGATGCGGGACTGGTCAGCAGTAAGAAGGTCGGACGGGAAACGATATATAAGCTCCAGCCGGAAGTCCTGATGGAAGTAAAACAGTGGCTTGCTTTCTTTGAACATTATTGGGATGAAAAGCTAGCTGCTCTTAAAGAATTCCTCGAGACGAATAATGAGTAGGGATTTAGCCCAAATTCTAAAATTAACATCATCAAGCCAGTAAAACCAATGCCCTCATACCTCCAAGTTGTGAGGGCATTGGTTTTAACTATGGAGTAAAAGGCAATGCTTAAGCTGTGAAAGATGCGGTTCGATACATACTGGGAGTAACATTCACTCTGTTCTTAAATGTGGTGCAGAAGGAACTTTCGCTGGTAAAGCCTAAATTACCCGCGATCTCCTTCACAGATAAACTGGTAGTTTTTAAATAAAACTTAGCAGCGTTGATACGGGTTTCAATGATGTATTCATGAGGAGGCATTCCAACTTCCTTTTTGAATAAGCGTAAAAAATAATAAGGACTTAAGGAAGCAATTGATGCAAGATGCTTCAAGGACAGGTTATCGCAGATATGCTCATTGATATATGTAACTACTTCGTCTATGGCGTCAGAAGATGCATTATCCTGAGACTTGACTGGACTAACCAAGGCCAATTCAGTCAGCATATTCGTAATATAGCTTGAGATTACGGGTTCTTTTATAAAACTATTTTCGTTAAAAATATCATATATTCTTCGAAGACTTTTATGAAATAGGTAATTGTCTTTTAAGGTTATGATATTACCCGCATTGGTACTTGTAATATAATTATAATATTCTCTTGCGGTAACTCCGTCGAAATGAATCCATAATGCCTCCCAACCCTTGTCTGAATAGTATTCATGTGGTTTATAGCAGTCTATGAGGGCAATCTGCCCAGACACGACACAATAAGTATCGGAATTCAATTTTATCGTACATTCCCCATTGGTTACATACATAAGAAGAAAGCTGTCGTAGGCATCTCGCTTCAAATGATAGTTGGCTTCGTAGTAAAAGTACCCGAGGCATATCGGATAATAAAAAGTTCTTTTTGCCTGCGTGCTTGCTGTATAAAAATATATCGTGGAATTATTTTTGACACCGGACTCATGAGATTTCATAATACGTTCCTTTCCATAAAATATTTGCTGACATAACTTTATTATAAATTGTCTGCTGGTGTAATGCAAGCGAAGAGAGAGCAATTTTTATAAATAAATCAGCAACATAAATTAATGTAAAACTGCTGATTAAGTGATAAATTATGATTATCAAATATGTTATTAAGAGCAATAAATTAAATTGAGAGGAAATGAAGTATGGAAGAAGTGAAAGTCTGGGAAGAAAAAATAAACATACCGACCTATGAGGTGGGAAAGCCTGACAAAAATCCGATGTTTCTGGAAAAGCGTGTTTATCAGGGCAGTTCGGGCAAGGTCTATCCATATCCGATCATCGATAAAATCAGTGACGTTAAAACCGATAAGGAATATACAGCTGTTTTTTTAGAAAACAAGTATCTCCAGGTTATGATTTTACCCGAATTGGGTGGCAGAATCCAGCGGGCGCTGGACAAGACAAATCAATATGATTTCATATACTACAATAAGGTAATCAAACCCGCGCTCGTAGGTCTGGTCGGTCCCTGGATATCGGGAGGAATAGAATTTAACTGGCCGCAGCATCACAGGCCTACTACCTTCATGCCGGTGGACTATATCATGAAAGAGAATGAAGATGGAAGCAAGACAGTCTTAGTGAATGATGTGGATCAGATGTATGGAACAAAAGGAATTACTGCTTTTACCCTATATCCGGATAAAGCTTATATTGAAATAAAGGGTCAGCTTTATAACAGAACTTCAGCACCTCAGACATTTTTGTGGTGGGCCAACCCGGCTGTTGCGGTTAATGAGGATACTCAATCAATATTTCCCCCGGACGTCCATGCGGTAATGGATCATGGAAAAAGGGATGTTTCCAGGTTCCCCATTGCTACAGGAGTATATTATAAGCATGACTACAGTGAGGGTGTTGATATTTCGAGATATAAGAATATACCGGTTCCAACTTCCTATATGGCTGCCAAATCAGAATATGATTTTGTCGGCGGATATGATTACAAACAAAAAGCAGGCATCTTACATGTGGCCGATCATCATATATCGCCCGGTAAGAAGCAATGGACCTGGGGGTGCGGAGATTTTGGAAAAGCATGGGATTGCAATCTGACGGATGAAGACGGTCCGTACATAGAGCTCATGACCGGAGTCTATACAGACAACCAGCCTGACTTTACCTGGCTGAAGCCCTTTGAAGAGAAAACCTTCACACAGTATTTTATGCCCTATAAATATGTGGGAGCGGTAAAGAATGCTACCATAAATGCTGCTGTTAATATGGAATATCAGGAGGAAGAAGTTTATCTTTGTGTATATGCCACCGGGGTGTATGAAAATGCTTCCGTTATACTGAAAAAGAAAGACAGTATTCTATTCCGGGATACAGTTACCATATCTCCTGATCAGATTTATGAGAAAAGAATTCGTGTTCAGACAGAAGCTGATACGGATCTGCAGGTCATTGTTATGTATGCTGGAGCTACGCTTGTCGAATACAGCCCCAAGCCGAAAGAGATGGAAGAGCTGCCTGATCCGGCGGAAGCTGCCAAAAATCCGAAGAATATTGTTACGAATGAAGAACTATATCTGACAGGACTTCATATAGAACAATACCGTCATGCTACTTATCTTCCGGATCCGTATTATATAGAAGGGTTACAAAGAGATCCGGGCGATATCCGGATCAATAATGCATATGGACAGCTGTTAATGAGAAGAGGCTGCTTTGAAAAAGCTGATAGATACTTTCATAAAGCGATAGAAAGGCTGACCTGGAAAAATCCGAACCCGTACGACAGCGAAGCCTATTATAATCTGGGGCTGGCACTGATGTATCAGGGGAAAGAGAATACGGCTTTTGATGCCTTTTATAAAGCCACCTGGTCCAGTGAACAGCAGGAAATGTCCTTCTATTACCTGGCAGCCCTAAGTGCAAAAAAGGGTAATTACAGCCAGGCATTGGAGCTTGTCAATAAAGGACTGGCTAAGAACGTACATAATATCAAAGCACGGGGATTAAAGGCATCACTGCTTCGTAAGCTGGGAATGGAAACCGAGGCAAGAAAATACATACAGGAAAGCTTACAGGTAGATCCGTTTGATTATTATTCCATGTTTGAGCTTTGCTTACTTGAGAATGACAACAGTGTTCTTAAGAGGATGAAGGATTTAATGCATCATTTACAGGAGCATTATCTTCAGGCAGCTAGAGACTATGCAGAAGCCGGCTTCTATGAAGAAGCAGTCAGGATACTCGAGCAATACCCTGAGGATAAACCAATGTTAAGATATTATACCGCTTATTATTATGGAAAGCTCTCCAGGACAGACGATGCCCTGCGCTGCCTGAAGCAAGCAGACAAATTAAGCTCAGACTACTGTTTCCCCAATAAATTGGAAGATATCGCAGTATTATCCTATTCGATAGATCATAATCCCACAGGAGCTAAAGCATATTATTATCTTGGAAACTTATATTATGATAAGCTTCAGGCTGATATGGCTAAGAAGCTGTGGGAAAGCTCCGCCAGCCTGGATGACAGCTTTCCGACCGTATTTCGTAACCTTGCACTGGTTTATTATAATAAATATAAGGAACCCGAAAAGGCAAGGAAAGCCCTGGAGAGAGCCTTTCATTTAAATGAAAATGATGCCAGAGTATTCCTTGAGCTGGATCAGTTGTATAAAAAAACAGGTGCGTCACAGCAGGACAGACTGGCGCTCTACCATGAGTATCAAGACGTATTTGTCCAGAGGGATGATCTGTTTATTGAGTATATCACTCTTCTTAATATGACGGGAAAACAGGAAGAAGCATATCAGCTCATCATGGGCCGGAAGTTCCATCCCTGGGAGGGAGGAGAAGGCAAAATCACGACCCAGTATACGATCGCACTGGTTGAATTAGCAAAGCGTAAGCTTGAAGAAAAGTGTTATGAAGAGGCGAAGAATTACCTGGAGAAGGCGTTGTATTATCCGGAGAATCTTGGTGAAGGTAAACTGGAGGGCACGAAGGATAATCATATCTATTACTATCTGGGCTGCGTTATGGAAGCATTGGGTCAGCACGATCAGGCAGTTCTATATTATGGAAAGGCTTCGATTGGTACGGAGGAGCCGGCTGATATGATGTACTATAATGACCAGCCGCCGGAAATGATTTTATATCAGGGGCTGGCAAAGCAGAAACTTGGATATCAGGAAGAAGCAAATTCACGGTTTTATCAACTGATTGAATATGGTGAAAAGCATCTTGATGACAATAGGCAGATTGAGTATTTTGCAGTTTCCTTACCGGATTTTCAGATATTCGAGGATGATTTGAATGTGAGAAACAAAGTACACTGTTATTATCTTATGGGATTAGGCCACCTGGGTCTTGTTAATTACGATAAAGCAGAGAATGCCTTCCAACTTGCCATGGATATTGATCAGAACCATATGGGCTGCATTGTTTATTCCAACAAGCTGGTACCACATTGCATTAATAACACTTAATTCAGCACCCGCTATTTGTGCCGGTGCCGCGTTGTCGTCAGTCAGCGCAGGCACCACTGCGCCTTCCTCCTCCTCCTTGCCCCGGCGCAGATATCAGGCACTGATATTAAGCATTATTTATGCAATGCGGTACTAGTATAACGTTCTGCAAATACCTATGCATATTTTCTGGTCTGATTTCCCTTATTCAGCATCGGCCAAGCCTTGGTGTAGCCCCACTACACCTGCGTTTGTTCGATACTGACTAAGCAAAATCATCTTCAGAACTATGCATAGGTATTTAACAAACATTGTACTGGCTGAGAAATAAGAGTAAAATTATTTTATACGAAAGGATGTAGATTAATATGAATACTGCAAATACATTGATTTATGATCTGAGCGGTCAGTGGGGATTTCACGCTGGGACTATTTCAACTGATCAGGAAGTAATTCTTCAAAACGGTTCCATGAACGGGACGGTATTAATTCCAGGTACCATGGATGAAAATAAAAAAGGCAATCCGGTATACACAAGAGAATTGGAAAGGTTAAGCAGATATTATACTTACACCGGGGAAGCCAGCTATGATAGGAATATAATGATACCAAAAGAATGGGAAGGAAAGCAGATAAGCTTATTTATGGAACGGTCCAGAGCCACAAGATTATTTGTTAATCATAGGGAGATTCTTTCACCGGCTTCATCTAATATACTGGCAGTTCCTCAAACCTATGACATCACAGATTTTGTTAATTTTGGGGAAGAGAATAGCATAATCATCATTGTTGATAACTCGTACCCGGGCATGCCATCAGAATCCATTCTGCGTTCTTCCATGGCGACGGATGAAACCCAAACCAACTGGAATGGAATATTAGGCAGAATTGAATTGCAAATCAATGAGAAAGTCAGAATAACGGATATTCGCATCTATCCTGTTAAGTATTTAAAAAATGTTAAAATAGTCTGTGATATCATCAATAATTCCGAGAACACTTTTACCGGCTTTATCAGAGCTAAGGCAGAAGGCTGCTTCGTAAGAGAGACACTGATCCAGATTAAAGCCGGGGAAGCCAGGACTGTAGAGATACCGGATTATGATATGGGAGAGAAAATCAGACTATGGAGTGAATTTGACCCCTTCCTATACACTATGAAGATATCGTTACAGAATGTTCAGAACATAAATAACAACAGTGGGTCTGAGCATGAGCAGACGGATACTTTTAAGGATGCAGGATATTATGTTAAGTTTGGAGTTCGCAGCTTCTCTGTGAATCAAGATAGCGGGTGGTTGATGTGTAATAGCCGGGAGGTATTCTTACGGGGCGAATCCAATTGTGCAGTATTTCCATTAACAGGGTATGCACCGATGGATGAGACTTCCTGGGAAAAGCTTTTTACCAATTACAAGGCTTATGGTATCAATGCCGTAAGATTTCACAGCTGGTGCCCGCCGGAAGCAGCCTTTGCTGTAGCAGACCGTATGGGAATGTATCTGCAGCCGGAGCTTAGCTGTTGGAATCACATTAACATGTTTGGCGATGAAATAGAGAAGGAGTATTATAAAAAAGAAGCAAAAGCCATATTAAAGACCTATGCGAACCATCCATCCTTTGTGATGCTGACCTTTGGCAACGAGCTGCATTTTGCTGGTCTGCATTATGCCGAGGAGCTGTTACAGGAATTGAAAACGGCAGATCCCACCAGATTATATTCCTATGCCTCCAATGGCTATTACGGAATACTTCCGCCCTTGGAATGCTCTGATTTTTACACTGCCCAGACTTACCTGGATAGTCCTCTGCGCGGTATCTTCAGCGGCATGATTGGTTTTATTAATAATATGCATCCCGGCACCCAGGTAAATTATGAGGAAGGTGCCAAGCGGGTCGTACAGGGAGGGCATCCGGTTTTTAGCTTTGAAGTAGGTCAATTTCAAGTATTTCCCGATGTAGTTGCAGAAACAGAACAATACAACGGAATATTGGAACCAAGAAATTTTCACATACTAATGGAACAGTTAAAGGATAAAAATATTAATGAAGAAACGATAAAAGCCTATATCAATTCCTCCGGAAGCCTGTCCCGTATCGGATACCGGCAGGAGATAGAAGCAGCCAGAAGAACCCGCAATATGTCCGGCATTTTTTTACTCGGTATTCAGGATTTTAGCGGACAGGGAACCGCTCTGGTTGGTATGATGAATGCTCTTGGAGATTCCAAACCCTATTCCTTTGCCGATTCTGAGAGCTTTAGGAACTTCTTCGGTGAACAGGTGGTACTATTTGAGACAGAAAAGTTCTGCCTGGGCAATCGCGAGAATATGACCGGCAAGATTCTGATATCAAACTACGGAGCAGCTTGTCTGGAAGGTGCAATACATTACCGATTGTTCGATAAAGCTGGTGCTATATATGGAAGTGGTACGATTAAGGATAACTGTTATAAAAATGGAAAGCTAACTGAAGCGGGCAGCATTGAGATATCGTTACAGGAAATTAAGAAAGCAGTCCAATTAAGCTTGGAGCTTTGCGTTGGTAAAATTCACAATTCCTATGATATATGGGTTTACCCGGAGCAGGTTACAGAGGATGCTGGAGAGGTATATATTACGGAAAGTCTGGATGAGGATGCGTTACTTCGATTGAATCGTGGCGGTAAAGTTCTTTGGAGCCCGAAGTCAAATGCAGATGCTTTCCCGAATAGTGCTACAGGAACCTTTACGACATCGTTCTGGTCCTCCATCTTTGTCAGCGAGTCCCAGCCGGGTACCATGGGACTGCTTATGAATCCGGAGCATCCGGTATTTGATGATTTTCCCACGGAGTATCATACCAATTACCAATGGTGGCCCATGACCAAGCTGGGAAGGGCTATGATCCTTGACCACCTCAAAGATAAGGAAGGCAGGCAGATCAAGCCAATCGTTCAGGTAGTGGATGGCTTTTTAACCTTAAGAACCATGGGGCTTTTATATGAAGCCAGCATCGGTTCAGGTAAATTAATGGTATCCTCCATGGGGCTAGAGCAATGGAAAGATACGTATCCTGAAGTGAAGGCACTGAGAAATTCAATTCTTAACTACATGAATTCGGATCAATTTCAGCCAACGCAAGTATTGGAGCTGGAGAAGCTGGTAGAGTTCGCGACACATCCTTTGTAAAATTATAATATAAAGTAAAAGCATCAATTAATTTCAAGTCGTCAATACTGAAATTACTTGATGCTTTTATATTTGTAAGCCATGGATGAATGAGACGGAAGCTTAAGAATATTTCATTTGCTCAGTTCTTTGTTTTAGTTTTTTTGCTGCATTTCTTTGCGGTAGCTTTTTTCTGCATTTCTTTGCTGTAGCTTTTTTTCTGCATTTCTTTGCTGAAGTTTCTTTGCTGTAGCTTTTTTGCTGCATTTCTTTGCTGAAGTTTTTTTGCTGTAGCTTTTTTGCTGTATTTCTTTGCTGAAGTTTTTTTGCTGTAGCTTTTTTGCTGCATTTCTTTGCTGAAATTTTTTGCTGCATTTCTTTGCTGAAATTTTTTGCTGCATTTCTTTGCTGTAGTTTTTTGCTGCATTTCTTTGCTGAAGTTTTTTAACTGTAGTTCTTTGCTGTAGTTCTTTGCTGTAGTTCTTTGCTGTAGTTCTTTAATGCTTACTATATTATTTATAAATAACTAATTTAGATTTTGTATAAATTGCCCGAATACTTATTGTAAAGATAGAATTTCTTGAATTCCTTTCTCTTACGATGTAAGATGAATAACATAACGATACTACCAGGTGCTAAGATAATTCTGCCTCACCAAATTACTGCGGAGCAGAGTGAATCATATCACACGTTACGATTAGATAATTGTGAAACTCCATACATGTAGTTATTAACTATACAGCTGATACAAGTTTTGGAACGAAAGTAAAGTGTAAAACACTTGAGTGTACAGTAGTTGAGATTTATATGTTTGTGCATATATGCGTTGGAGTGGAGGAATTTGTATCAGCTGTGTAGTAAATTCGAATAATTAAATTGTTTCGCATTTACCTATATTTAATGATACCTGAAAGGAGAATTACCGATTGGAGGATATACTTAATTACCCGTCCCATATACTAAAAACCTACTTTGGCTATGACAGCTTCCGTGAAGGACAGGATAAACTGATCCGAAGCATTCTTTCAGGAACAGATACCATTGGAGTGATGCCCACCGGTGCGGGAAAGTCCATTTGCTATCAGGTTCCGGCACTTGTCATGGGAGGAGTTACGATAGTTGTTTCGCCCTTGATTTCGCTGATGAAGGATCAGGTAGCGGCTCTCAATCAGGCAGGGGTACACGCGGCATATATAAATAGTTCCCTTTCCACCCGGCAGATTAGTCTTGCCCTGCAGTATGCGAAGCAAGGGAAATACCAGCTTATCTATGTGGCACCGGAGCGGCTGGAAACGGAAGAATTTCTTGATTTTGCATATCATGTGGATATCAGGATGATTACCGTGGACGAAGCCCACTGTATTTCCCAGTGGGGACAGGATTTCAGACCCAGTTATCTGAAGATCGTCCGCTTTATCGAACAGCTGCCAAAACGTCCGGTGATCAGCACATTCACTGCTACAGCTACGAAGGAGGTTATAGAGGATATCAGCTGTGTCCTCCGGCTGGAGAAGCCAAATGTGGTGGTTACCGGGTATGACAGAAAGAATCTGTATTTTGAAGTACGAATACCGAAGGATAAAGATGCCGAGGTTTTGGATTATATGAATAAACATCCGGTGGATTGTGGAATTATATACTGCGCTACACGTAAGAATGTGGATGAACTGCAGGAACTTCTTAATAGCAAGGGATTTTTGGCGGCCAAGTACCATGCGGGTATGAGCGATTCGCAGCGCAGTGATAACCAGGAGGATTTTATCTACGACAGAAAGCTTGTAATGGTTGCAACCAATGCTTTTGGTATGGGAATTGATAAGTCGAATGTAAGGTATGTGATTCATTATAATATGCCTAAGAACATGGAAGGCTATTATCAGGAGGCAGGACGAGCCGGTCGTGATGGGGAAGCGGCAGAGTGTATCCTGCTTTATGGCGCCAGGGACGTACGTATCAATCAGTTTCTGATAGAGAATGGAAATGACAATGAGGAACTTAGCGATGCTCAGAAGGAACTAATCCGGGAGAGGGATGAAGAGCGTCTGAAAGTCATGACCTATTACTGCTTTACCAGGGATTGCTTGAGGGAATATATACTGAGTTATTTTGGAGAATTCGGGGATAACTGCTGCAATAACTGTTCAAACTGTCTGACCGAGTTTGATGACCAGGATGTGACAGAGATCGCAAGGGATATCATCGGCTGTGTAAGAGAGTGCGGCCAACGCTTCGGACTGAATGTTATAATCGCTACCCTGATGGGCAGGAAGGCAGCTAAGCTTTCTGCTAACAATATGACAGGCAGCAGTTTTTATGGAAAGAGGTCGTCAGAGAGTGAAGCTTATCTGAAGCATGTGATGAATAAGCTGATTATTGACGGTTATTTATATCTTACAAACGATAAATACGCAATCGTAAAAACGGACCGTTCAGTGGAAGCTGTTATGGCGGATAAAGCCAGAATTATCATGAAGCTTCCGAAAGATGACGTGCAGCATACGAATACTGAAACTGGTAAAAGCAGACGCAAATCGGAGATTCTTACCTCGAAAGGTCTGGATTTATTCGAGATTTTACGGCAGGTGAGAACCCGACTGGCGAAAGAGG
>Ga0207834_1000331_pt1 | contig 17084 bp, 10 predicted proteins | sample LuqExpMetagenom5_FD_187763 | JGI IMG/M metagenome (GOLD analysis project Ga0207834, IMG submission 187763) | Tropical forest soil microbial communities from Luquillo Experimental Forest, Puerto Rico - Sample 5 (SPAdes) | ecosystem: Environmental > Terrestrial > Soil > Tropical forest ...
CTCCCTTAAGTAATTTTCATAACCTGATATATAGATAATCAATACTGTAGAATCGATGACTCTAACTTCTTTTGCGGTATTGATCCCATCCATTATTTTCATTTCAATATCCAAATAGAGTATATCAAACTGCAAGCCTTCCTTTACAGCCCTAAGCAATGTGGTTCCATCGAAAAATACTTCTGTTTCAAGCTGAATTCCTATTTTCTCTGATATATCAAGCAATCTTTTTTCTATGTCAGTGGTCATAAAAAGTTCATCATCACAAATTCCAATCCGAATCATTTGTACACTCCCATTATTATATAACTGCTCTCGTTAAGCATAAATTTTAATGTTCGAGGAACTCAAATAATACTTCATTATCACTTTCATTCAAACAAACAAACTGCCCTCTTGCCAACAAAGATTAATCGTTTATGATTGCAACAATAATACAGATACAAGAGATTTCAGATTTAATACATCACCTTCATTTGTTTTAAAAATATCCTTTTTATACAGTTTGGCTACACTAATTAAATCCACTAATTTTGTATCACTTTTAATACGCATATTATTAAGGGCCAATTTATTTTCATTCATTAATCAATGGCTGGTAGGAACCCGCCAGAGCACTCCTCCATTAATTCCGGATGGACATTCTATTTCTTTTTTTCCCAGTCCTCTTTCAATCCTTATCATGTCTTGTATCCTTGACATCTCTCTCTCTAGCGTTGTAGCAACTTCGATTCGTATTTGATTTGTACCTGACTTTATCAGGTCAGTCACATCGTATCGAAATGGTGCCACAATCTGAATACCGGCATTTACACCATTGACCCATAGTTCTACTCCTTCCTTAGCATCCGTAATTTCTAATATCAAACGTTCAGGAACTTCGAGGCATTCATATTCTTTCTTATAACATACAAATCCCGAGAAATCCGGTTCCTCTTTTCCTAGATTATCTGGTAGTGAAATATCCTTTTCCTGCTCAAATGCTGGATAGTTTATACTTCTACAGATGCTTCGTTTCCAGCCATTGTTCCAGGGTAATTCACTACCTTCTGTCATAACCGGATCTTGTAATTTTATATCTGTATCATCAAAGATGATAATAAGACTCTTGGTAGGTTCTAATACAACAGAAAGACTAGTTCCAGAAGCTGACTCAGCCAGTGTAATTTTTTCAAGGTTATTATCCCATGCATTATATACATAGCATGCTCCTGTCTGTGGTACATTGATTACTCCATGATAAGCTTCTTTTCCTTCATTTACAAAAAGATATATATCGCTTTCCTGTCTGTAATGCATATAGCGAATGCGGTCATTGGCTGGAGTAAGCATTATCTCGGGTATCAGTAACTTATCAAGTTCTGCTGTTAATTCATCCAGCAGGATTACTTTACAATTATTAATGTCTTCTAATGATGCGTTGCTCCCATCACAAATGCCTACCGGAAATCTGTTAATAAAAGCCACCATACATTCTTTGTTCATCAACTCCTTGATAGCCTTTGCCAATGCTGATGTAATATACTGTGCTTCAGGAATGATGAGGGCTTTGTATTCCTGCTGATTTACTTTCAGACATTTACCAAGTTCGGTCTTATATTTCTTAGCTTCGGTAAATACATCTACCGGAATAAAGTCATAATCAATTTGTCTATCTGCGAGTTTCTTAGCAGGCTTTTGTATATACATATATTCTCCGGTCCATTCTGCTTCTGCATGGTATAATATTGCTACAGGTGCAACATGATATCCGTCGTTGGTTAATTCGCAAACTCGATTAACATATTTCATCAAATTTCTAAAATGACGATACAGTGGATCATTTCCATTGGCATAAAAATGTGGGGGGCAGTCCGGATCCGGGTATTCCTTCGCACTAAATGCATGTGGCACATAATGATTAATACCTCGTACTAGGAAATGATCTACCAGATACTTTTCTAGCTTAACCCCTTCTTCCCAGCCATAATTCCCAAAAATCTCACACATAGCACGGCCTTTTTTTAATGGATCAATGGAAGCCAATGATGCTCCTAACTTTCCAAGTGCATAATGATAGAATTCACCGTCTCGTTCCTCTCCCATCGGTCCGGTCGGTCCATCCCCTTCACCTTGCGGAAATACCTGTCCGCCAATATCATCGATACCTGCCATATCCTGTCCTGCAAGTCCGCGAAAAAAATGTCCCATACTGCTTCCGGTTCTTGTATGCTGATTGTTATCCTCAATCAGATGACCGATATACTCAACACCATGATCCCTACACCAACTTCCAATCTGGATAGAGAAGTCTTCCTCAACTGCTTTTGTAATTGCATTCATATAATCGTATCGTACCAGCGCTTTTATATCATCAGCGAAGCTCTGTTCCCACAAAAGTGGCAGGAATTTCACAAAATTATTTTTCCATTTTTCTTCTAATACAACCTGAATCTCACTACTCCATGCCTGATCTTCCATCTCATAAATTCTTTTTCCATACTCATAGAGATGACCGTTCCCAAGTTCCGGTTCGTCTGAGAAAAATCCAGCAATCGTCATTCCAAAATCATCTGCATAATGTTGATAATGCGACTCGTATACGTTATCAAGCAGAATTTTACATGATTCAGCATTCATCATATTGATGTAGTTTCTGTGTGGTCCTCGGTTTCTAGTCAAATGACAAATATACACCTTCCATTCACCTTCTGGTACTTTAAATCTCAGAGTACCGTCAGAAATATGCGTTGATAAATCGATAATATCTTCTTCACATGACCCATTTACCTTTAATGCCACTACACTTATCAATTGTTCATCTTCATATTGACGCATTTGTTGTGAATTCAGCAAGTAAGTTTCAATCATATTTTGTTGCCAAGGAGTTGCATTTTTATAATTATCCATTGAAAGTTCCAATATCTCTCCTGCCTCTGGACTATTAATAATCTGATATACAAGACTTTGTCTACAAAGCTCACTATCCGCACTCTCTAAAGCACCATTAACATAACCGGTTGGAAAATGGCTATCATCTAAAATCCACACCTTCATGCACCGTTTTCGCGCTTCATCCAAGATAACGTCCATATCTTTCCACCAACCAGGGCCTACATAGTCCGGATGAGGTCGACTTTCTACACAAACAGCACCTATATTGCATTCTTGGATTGCCTTCATGTATTTTCTTAATACTTGTTCTTCTTCTCCGTGCATCCATAAGAATGGTAAAATATAATTTCCCCCATTATTTTGTAATAAATTACTGATTTTATTATTCATGCAACTTCCCTCCCTTAATGGTAACCCTTAAACCGCCAAGTATAACACCTTTTATAAAGTACTTTTGTACAAATGGGTAGAAACAAAGGATTAGTAGGGTTCCTACCACATTAGCACTATATTTAATAAAGTTTATCGTATAATCAACCTTACAATAATTTCAAATTTAAATAGGACTGTCTGCGTTCCATCAACTCCAGAACAACCCATTCATGCTGTTTTTCAGTATTGCCGTGCCAGATTACAGAAAGCGATATCACACTTACGTCTGCTCATAAATGCACCTGCATTAATCCCTGTCTTCCACTCGTGAAATAAGCAGCTATTTTTGTTTTCCAGTCAGAGCCATTTTCAGAAAGCTTTTAAAGATCATTTTGGCATTACTCCTCTGACTTCTGCCAAGTCATTATAGAAAAATATCATGTTTAAGAATATATTAGGCAGAAAAGAGTTGATAACATAACACAATTCTGCCTAATAAATATGGTTTGTGAGCGATTGATTAGTATTAAATTTTAAATATTTGAATCGCTTTTACAAGCTTATTTGCATTGTTGTTTAACTTATCAGCTGATAGATTTAAGTCCCCAACTGATTGTAATTGTTCATTTGAGGTTTGATTCACAGAATTTGTAGACGCTGCTACTTCTTCTAATACAGCTGAAATACTCTCGATTGCACCCAAGGTATTCACCCTAGCCTTCTCAATACTCTCCACATTTTCTGAGATTTGTTGTAAATTATCAACTAATTTTTCTACATTATTATTAATATTTTTATAAGATTCAGAAGTACGCTTAACTACACTTTCCTGTAAATTCATTACTTCTTGGGCATTTGTTGCTGTCTCTACAACTTTTTTTGTATCGTTATTAATTTTCTCTATGATATTTTTAATATCACTCACTGATGATTTTGATTGATCCGCTAGATTTCTAATCTCACTAGCTACAACTGCAAAACCTTTTCCTGCATCGCCGGCTCTTGCTGCCTCAATGGATGCATTTAATGAAAGCAGGTTTGTTTGGTTAGCTATATCATTAATTACATTTATAACTTTACTGATGCTTGATGATCTTTCTGCAAGATTTTCTATCTCCTGAATAATTTCTTTGGTTATATCCATCGTAGACTTTGTCTGCCTATTAAGCTCTTCCGTTGTTTCTGTCCCAACACATATGCTTTCTCTGGTACTATTGGCGATAAGATCTATTTCTTTCGTGTTATCGCTAACTAAAACGATTCTATTTGATAAATTGTCCATTAATAAAAGACATTGTTCTGCATCCTGCGCCTGCTGCATAACCCCAATCTCTATCTCATTCATAGATTGAGATATGTGCTCTGTTGTTTTTGAAAATATGTTGGAGGCCTTGGTTACCTTTGTCGAGGATTCAGATACATCATTGCTCAAGTCCTTCACTTGACTAATTAGATTTTTAACATTAAGAAAAGTACTTTGAATTTCATTAGTTAGTATATGAAACTCATCATTCTGTTTTGATTTAAATTCAACTGTCAAATCTCCCTCAGATGCCTGTTTTAATTTCGATATAATATTTTTTATATTTACATTAATGCCATTAGAAATCGATAGTCCAATTACCCCTGCAATTATACTAGCGCCTATTATAATAATAACAGTAATCCTCTTGATAAGATCCGTCTGTTTCATAATTGTTTTTTTAGGCATTAAAGCACAGATTACTGATCCAGTCTCTCCAATCTTGGTATACATAAATAAATATTCTTTTCCCTTTAACGTAACATATTGTGAGCCATTTAATTCATTTGAAGCAACTGCTGTTTTGTAGAATTCTTTATCAATGTATATAAAATCATTCACACTACTTAATTTAGAAGTATTATCCGTTGATTCATCTACTGATAACTCATTTTTTAGAATAATCTCCCTACCATCAGATGTAACCAAACCGATAATTCCTGATTTATCAAAATCCAGATTATTCAGAATTTCTTCTACAGACGAGAATTTAATGTCTATTACTAGAACTGCATTCATTTCCTTCACATTTCTGACTAATCTTAGAGAATAATCATTGGCGTCAGTATTCAGATTCTCATCTAAGAATTTATTACTGCCAATCCAAAATGCATTTTTTGAATTCTCATTTAAGCTCTGCCCAAGTTCTGTCTGAAATAAATTGGTATAAATATCATCAGTGACTAAACTATCAGTCGTAATTGGATCTACCACATCAGACAATATATAAATATTTCCAATGAAATAATCTGTCATTTTTTTTGCTTGGAATAAGTTCGAGATATTTTTATAAACTTTATTTTTTTCAACTATATCACCTTCATAATAATTAACAAAATACTTCTTAATATTATCATCATTAGCATACTGTTTTGCTGTAGCTTCAACACCTTCTAACCCAAAATGAAGGTAATCGCCTGCCATATTAATCGCTTTACTAGTTGATTTAACATAATTGTCTATTATATTATCTGATGCAATGTTAGTTGACACGATACCTAAAATAAAAATTAAAGCAATTGGTAAAATTACTGTTATTGAAAGTTTAAAACGTATTGTTCTAAAATATTTTGGAATCCTTACTTTCCTGATCAATGCTGTTAATTTGTCATATATTTTTGTGCTTTTTATTGAATTCACATTAATACTACCCCTTTTTTGCTTCATATTGTCCTCCCACTGCATCTCATCATATAGATACATAAAGACCATAAAAGTATTTTTATGTAAACTTTTATGGTTAGACAGCTCTCTTTACAAAGTAATCTTTCAAACGACACGCTCATCTCTGCTTTTTGAAATCGTTTTCCCCAATTAGTTATTTCATTCTCGTCTCCTCTTATACAATGATGGCAATGAAAATTACCCTTTGACTCCTCCTATTGTTACACCTTTAACAAAATACTTTTGTGCAAAAGGATAGACACATAGAATTGGTAAGGTCGCTACCACAGTAGCACAATATTTTACAAGATTGGTTGCAAAATCAGCCTTACTTTGAGCATCTGAACCGCTCAGGATTTTCCCAGTATCATTCTGAACCAGAATTTCTCTCATGAATAATTGTAATGGCCATAGATCTCTTCTTCCAGCCAGATAAATAGAAGCCGGGAACCAGGAATTCCATTGCATTACGATATTAAACATTATAACTACTGCTATCGTAGATTTAATTAGTGGTAGTAAAATCTTAATCATGATGGTCAGGGGTCCTGCACCATCAAGCTTTGCTGATTCCTCATAGCTTGCAGGAAGCTGCTCAAAAGAAGACTTCATCATGAAAATGTAGAAGGCATTTATTACACCAGGAATAATAACTGCCGAACTGGTATTAACCATCCCAAGTGCTTTGATAACCATATAGGTAGGGATCAGACCACCACCGAACATCATCGTAAATAGTATCATCACAGATATTGGGGTCTTTAATTTAAGATTATCCCTACTAATAACAAAACCTGCAATTATTGTAAGTATGATGCCAAGAATTGTTGTTGATGCCACATAAAATAAAGTATTTATATAGCCTGTAATAATATTTGGATTTTTTAATACTAGTTGGTACCCTTTAAAAGTGATATGACCCAACGGTTTATAAAGTAATCCGGATGATGACATCAATTCCCTTGGATCACTGACTGATGCCATCATAACATGCCAAAGGGGTGCAATACAAACAATGCATAACAATATCATGAACCCATAATTTAAGATGTTGAATACCACTCTACTAAATGATACTTTTTCTACCATTTTTATCTTCCTCCATTTATAGAACCGAATGTTCCGCATATTTTCTGCTAATTCCGTTCGATACAAGCAATAATGTTGTTCCTACCAAAGAGTTAAATAAACCAACTGCTGCTGAATAGCCGTACTGTGCTTTCTCTAAACCCATACGCTGTACATTCGTAGCGATTACATCAGCAGTTGAATAAATACTTGGATTGTATAATAAGAGTATTTTATCAAAGCCCACAGTCATAATCAGTCCACAACGCAAAATCAACATCGTAATAATCGTAGGCATAATTCCCGGAAGAGTTACATGCCAAGCTCTCTTCAATCTTCCTGCACCATCGATGGCTGCAGCTTCGTACTGTTCCTGGCTTACACTTGAGATTGCAGCAATGAAGATTATGGATCCATATCCAAGTCCCTGCCACAAGTCGGAAAGCAGGTTAATTCCCCAGAAAAAGTCGGGATTAAGCATCATGTTCTGGCGTTCCATACCAAGTTTGACCAACAAGTTCGTAATTACACCGTTTGATGATACAAAGTCAATAACCAGACCACATATAACAACAGTTGATATGAAGTAAGGCATGTAGCTTATGACTTGTACTGCTTTTTTGAAAAAAGTATTATATATCTCATTTAGCAATAGTGCAAATACGATGGACATCGGAAAGGATATTAAAAGACCAAGTAGACTGATGACAAACGTATTACGTAAGATTTGAGTAAAATTCGGTGCAGAAAAGAATTGAATAAAATTGTCAAAGCCAACCCATTTACTTCCAAAAAAACCTTTTACTGGAGTAAAATGCTCAAATGCCATAATTAATCCGCCCATCGGCAAATAATTAAAAATAAAATAGTAGATGATAACCGGTAATACTAACAAGTATATTCTCCAATTCATTTTAAAATCACGCTTCCAGGATGACTTTGCCATCTTGGGCGTTTTATTCAATTCTTTGTTCAAACTCATAGATTTCCTCCATTATTAGAAGTCGAGGTATGGGTAATGTTGCCCATACCTCTCTTTCTTTACATATTCATCTAAATTCTTGGGTTACAAGACCTTAGTCGTATTATCTTGCAAGGTAACGTTCATATGCTGCCTGCTGGATTGCAATATTATCTTCAACACCATACGCAACTATCTGTGCCTTAAAATCTGCCCAAGTCGTCTCGTTCAGTTCCTCAGTTCCAAGAATGAACTTTAGCATCTTTTCATTCACATAATTAGTAATATTTGCATCATTCGTTGAAAAAGTTGCATTTTCCTCTGATGTTCTAATGAGTGTTTTGGGTAACTGAATTTTATCAGCTTCATAAGCTGTCCAAGTTGCACTAGCGGCTTTATCCTCTTCTGTAGCATAGGTAACATCATATTTTGTTGCTCTTAATCCAGGTAAACGAGTACTAGCAAAATCATCTTTGACTAACGTTCCACCAGTACCAGCATTTGTAATTAAATCATTAAACTTAAATGTTCCATCCTCTGCGATAGAATAAACACCGTCTGTTAATCCGTTTTTCTCATAAATTTCATTCCCAGCCGCCTGCTCTGCAGTTAGTCCATATGCTCTTAGCATAGATCCTTCTTCCGAATACAAATAATCCAAAGATGCAAGAAGACGTTCAACATTCTTACAGGTAGAAGCAACTGCTACAGAACCATACTCGTCTTGTGAACTTGAGAATACACCGTTTGAGTATGCAGTTGTCTTCCCATTTGCGGCATCAATCGGGCTTTTTAAAGCACTCACATCTACATTAAGACCATAATCAGGCATTGACATTACAGTGCCTAATTGTGATTCTAAACCAAACCAGATACCAGCAGCACCTCCATAAGTTAAAGCGGTATTCGGCAGATAGAACGGGTCACTTGTTCTGGTAGCAAAATCCTTATAGATATAGCCTGCCTTGTACCACTCATTCATCTTCTTAAGGTAATTATAAAAACCATCTTCCATCGGACCATATTTTACTGTTCCATTATCCAGGAAATAGGAAACGGAAGTTCCAAACGTTCCCACCAAGTCATTGGAAGGGAATTCACCATTGGAAGGAAGGATTAGTACTGCAGAATCTGCCATACCAGCTCCATCAAAGTACTGTTTCATTAAAGGAAGCATGTAATCCCAATCTTCGATTGTCGTAGGCTCAACATTGCCACTCGGAAACTGGACATTACCACCGGTCATTGTCTCAAGGATATCACGACGGTATACTAATCCTCCCCACATGAGATTATCGGAAGCCGACATGAAAGTTAATCCCAGAATTTGACCCTTATCATTATAGGTATTCTTACGAAAGGTATCGTTTTCTTCAAGCAGTTTCTTATAGTTTGGCATATAATCAAGATACTTTGATATGTCAATTATAATTCCGTCATCATAAAGCTGGTCGACTGAACCGCTATAACTATATTGGGTAGTATCGATTAAGTCGGTATATTCCCCTGTTCCAAGCATCAGGTTAAGTGAGTCTAACTCCGTACCAGCCGCTGGCTGTTGGAATTTTAGAGTCATATTGAATTTTTTATTCAAGTACCATACAACAGGATTATCGCTGTAATCAGAATAAAAATCATTCGGTGTTGCATACAGCCAGTAAGTATATTCCACCGGTTGCGTATAATCAATTTTTACCAGCTCTTTTGCTGCTTCCGTTGGTGTTGTTCCGTCCGTTGAAGTAGTATTTCCGTCAGTGTCTTTTGCATTATTTTCTGATTTTTTACAAGCACTTAAGGAACCAACAACCATTACTATGCATAACAGCATAATTAAAACTTTTTTTAATCCTTTCATTTCATTTCCTCCTCTTAAAAATAATTATTTAGGCGTTTGCTCGACGCTTGACCCCATTGCTACAATACATTCAAGCGATGAAGAATCAATCATAAGTGACGGTCTTTCCATAAGATGTCCTTTTGATTTAATATCATTTTATACTACAGCTGCAAGCTAGTATTGCACATATGTACCCCAAATTATATAATTGTATCAACTTTGAAGGGAGTTCTTGTTATGACTATTTTTATGAATTTCTTTGAGTATTTTGATGGCAATACACTTATTCCAAACGATCTAAATAATGTTATAAATCAACTAACTGGAACATGTGCTTCTGTGCTAAAAGAAAAATCTGCCGTTCTAATACAGTAGATTTTAGAATAGGAGCATATACAAGTCAGCATTCTGCTTAATAGCTTCCAAAATAATATCTAGCGTTTGAGTAATATTTTCTTCCATAATCTTTTGCATTTCAAAAAACTCGGTTTCTATTTGCTTCATCGAGTCAAAAAATCTGAGTAATATTTATATAATGTGCTCGATCAATCTCTGATTATTCACAAACGCTTTTTACAGTTATTTTATTAATGGGATTTTCCTTTATTAATTTAAAGAAGCTCTCTTGTATCACTTTTTGTGTTTACCTAACATTCTACTGAGGATATAAAGCAATCCTATAATCTTATCCGCTCTATCTTCTAATCTTAATTCAGTTGTCTACCCAAAAACGCAAATAGTCCTAACCGAAGTTAGGACTGGTGCGACTGCCTGAGGCTTACTTGAATTTTATACTTTTAAGATGAACAGACTCATATTACATTGATTCAGGCTTTTCAAGTACCTGTTACGAAAGAACTAATGTCTCTTCATAAGATTTACTCCAGATTTTCAATTTAACCGGCCCATTTCCTACTCGGACTACTGCCTGCGCACGTCCATAATATGTAGTGTAGCTTCCTGCCAGAAAATTCTCTTCTGTTCGCGGGCATGCACTTCCGAAGCCTAGCAGCTCTCCACCTTCTACGGATACTTTAAGCGTTTCATCAGCATTACATTCCACTACACCATTATCTCCAGTAATCGCAATATTTACGTAAACAATATCCTCCACTTTTTCTTCAGGTATCAGTGAAAGTCTTAGCTTACCAAATGCTGATTCCAGCTTTGAACGGCTTATTTCTTTGCCTCTGGAATCATAAGCAACTGCCATAATTTCACCCAGGACATATTTAACTTTAAATATAGCTTTATAATCCTTAATTGCTTTCTTACCCAATGACTTATTATTTATGAACAATTCAACTTTTGTAGCGTCTGCATATACTTTAACCACTGCCTTATTACCTTCGCAGTTTAGCCAAGCCCAGCTGGGCAGGGCATTTGTCCCGCGCCATACCATTTTAATTGGTTCTTTGCCTTCTTGATTTACAGGGCGCACACCAACATATGGCATTTTATGTTTACCCCATACTACTGAAGTAAGTCCCACCTCGGCAGTTTCATTACCTAGAATATCTAGCACTCCCGACTCGGACAGCAACCATGGATATGGCTTCGTAAAACCTTTTCCATCGGAAGTATATGCCCAGGCACCAAGTCCTACTTCACCAAGGTAGTCCCACGCCGTCCACATAAAATCACCCACAAGATAAGGATATTTTTTTACCATGGCCCAATTTTTAGCAATATCCTGTGGAAATGTCTCGCTTCCCAGTATTACTCGCTGAGGATGGGCTTTTGCTTCCAGAGGATATCGTCCTGATCCATAATTATAGCCAGCTATATCCAGTAAATCGATGCCAGGAGAAGTTGCTATATCCGCTTTTTTTGAGTTGGCAGACTTATTCATACTTGTGCCTACCTTTGCAGTTATCATGTTAAACATGGTGCTTGACATACCACTCATATTATTTTGTGAAGAATTATTAAGGCCACCTTCTTCCTTGTACATTTCTTTACCTTTTGCAGAGTTTGCAATGATCATCAAATTAAAACCACTGGTAACAGGACGGGTATTATCCAAACTATGAAGCTGATTTACTAGCTCAGCAGTTAATTCCTTCCCCTTTTGGCTGGCTGGCTCAGATACTTCATTGCCAATCGAATACATAATTACAGATGGATGATTATAATCTCTGGCAACAAGAGCTCTAATATCATCTTTATAGTTTTCGGTAAAATTGCTTGCATAATCATATTGACTTTTATGCTTATACCACATATCCCAAGTCTCATCCATAACATAAATGCCGTATCGGTCGCATGCATCTAACATTGCTGATGCAGCAGGATTATGTGATGCCCTTATAGCGTTAAAACCCTTTTCTTTCAAAATTCTTATCCGGCGTTCCTCACTGGCTGTATAACTGCAGGCACCTAAAATACCATTATCATGATGTACGCAGCCACCTCGCAAGAGAGTCTCTTTCCCATTCACAAAAAGTCCATTCGGGCTCCATGTTACTAACCGAATACCAAATTGTACTTCCGCAGAATCCACACTCTTTCCATCCACAGATAAAGTAACCAGACATTGATAAAGATTCGGTGTTTCTTCGCTCCATAATTTTGCGCCTGGCACATTAAGCTCTACGATGTCACCATTACCAGCTACTACAACACCCGTATCATCCAGGATTTCCACCTTAATTTCTCCACCATTGTGGGAAGTTTCAATCCGAATTTTCGCCGGGTTATACGAGAGTGTTGTTACCTTAATACCTTCTGCCTCAATGTACTGCTCGCCGCTCTCCCATAACCACACCGGACGATAAATTCCTGATCCTGTATACCAGCGGGAATTTGGATGATTTTTATTATCTACAGTAACTGTAATTTCATTTTCACCGTCTACAAGGAAACCATCCAAATTAACAAAGAAAGGGATATATCCATATGCTTTACCGCCGACTTCCTTACCATTCACAAATACTTGGCTATTCTTGTACACTCCTTCGAACTGTAGTAGATAATGCTTCTGTTTATAATCTGCTGGTACAACGAATTGCTTTGAATAGATATACTCACCGCCCTCAAAATAGGCACCAGCGCTTCCACTGGGCGCATTCGCATTACGCTTTTCCTCAAGCATAGCATCATGAGGTAAGGTAATGTAGCGGGAAGGACCTCCTACTTTAGCAAACTGCCAGTCCTTGCAAAAATTTGTTTTTATCATTGTACAATACTCCTTTTCGCCTGTCTTTCAACTAATCTCCATTCAAATGTATCTAATCTTTAGGAACTATTTCATTTTAATAAAAACGTGGAACAAGTCCCGCCTGCATCTGTATTTCCATTCCGTAATCAATAGTTAGAAGAGCACCTGAAATGTACGACGCCATGTTACTGTTTATAAACACAACCGGTTGCCCCATTTCATGAGGTGAAGCCAAACGATGTGCAATACCAGTAAATAAAATTAAATTCTCCTTACCACCGGCATTTTGAGCGAATTCATCCGTCATCCCAGTATCCGTCCCCCCTGGTAATACACCATTAACACGAATACCTTTCACTGCGAAGATATGCTGAAGATATGCTATATAGTAATTCATTGAAAGTTTTGCTAGTGCATATCCATACTTTCCTTCCCTATCGTTGTAGTTGTATGCTTCCAAAGCTTGAACGGTAGCATCCCAACCATTTGTTTCTATCATATTGATATATTCTTTTTTATTTTCTTCCTTTTCCCAACCCAATCCACAAGAAGAAGTAATAAAAGCAATAGAGCCACCCTCATACATGCGATGAACAAGATATTCGTCACATATGTATTTGTTAGCTACAAAATCAATGATCACTGTCGTATTAAAATCTGTATTTGCACCTGAAACACCTGCAATTCCAAAGAAGGAATCAATTTTCTCCGGAATTTGTGTAAAAGCTTCGTCAATGGAGGCTCTTTTACTCAAATTAGTATGGATATACTTTTCAATACCATTAATTTTTACTTCCGCCCAATCCAAAGCGTATACAATCGCACCCAAGTCTACCAACATCTCCGTTGCAGCTTTTCCCATGCCGCTAGCGGCACCGGTAACCACGCATATTTTTCCAAAATATCCAAAATAATCTTTCATTTCTTTATCCTCTTTTCTTTATTATCTTATTCAAGGCTGATGGCATTCTACGTTGTTCACATGTTCCTTCCCTTCTCATGAAACCGGAGGGGAAACACGTCTCATTTGAGTTGTGACATCAAAACTTTTAAGTTTATATGCTTAATTTTTATATATACCTGACTCCTAAATTCTTTTAGATTTGTGACTATAATGCTTTATCCTACTACTGATTCATGACATCGAATAGAGATTTCAAATCCTGCATCGATAAATCAGATATGAACCCTAAAAGAATAGTCACAGGTTGACTCATCATTACTTCCATACCACCGAAATCGTTCTCATGTCCTCCTGTGTCACCAGTCATTTTTTTAATGATCTCATCAGTCACCTTATCACCAGGCTTAATACCCATGGTATCCAATTGATCCTGTTTTACCATACCATTATTAATCAAACCAATGACAAATTTACTTCTATTGTCTTCCCAGAATTTTTTACCTAAAGGATGTTTGACAAGCTCTCCTATCGTGGAATTCGTATTGTACTCTATGGAACCTATGAATTCTTTTGCAGTGATTTTTACTTTCTCTTCGCAAACAATATCATGCGAGTCTTTTCCAATTTGGATTGCAAAATCACCGCTCTCAACATACCAATCGTGAGCTTCGATATTCCAGTAGGCAAAAGCTCTTTTACTCAGTTGGAATGTAACAGTTTTTGTTTCACCAGGTTGTAAACTTATCTTCTCAAACCCTTTCAACTCGCGTGCTGGCCTAATAATTTCACCTTTTTTAGGCGCAACATATAACTGAACTACTTCTTTACCTGCCACACTACCAGTGTTAGTCACGTCCACGCTTACTAATAGTGTATCGTCATCGGTCATCTGCGTTTTATTAAGGTTCAAATTAGTATACTCAAAAGTGGTATAAGACAGTCCGTAACCGAATGGAAATAAGGTCTCCATATTTTTGCTTTCATAATAGCGATAGCCCACAAAAACTTTTTCATTATATTCTACCCGATTCCCTTCGCCAAAATAGAACAAATAGGATGGATTGTCCTCAAGCTTTTTAGGGAAGGATTCGGCTAAACGCCCACTAGGGTTAACATCTCCAAAAAGTACATCCACGGTGGCTGCACCAACCGCCTGACCGCCAAGATAGGTTTCAAGAATAGCCTTTGGCTTATTAACCCATGGCATTACAATTGGAGCTCCGTTGTGTAACACTATAATTGTATTAGGCTGCACTGCGCTAATAGCTTCGATAAGTTCGTTCTGACAAGCTGGCATATTCAAGTGTTTACGATCAAAACCCTCCGATTCCATCTGTTCTGTAAGTCCAGCGAATATCACTGCAACATCTGAATTCTGAGCAATGGTAACTGCTTCTGCCAGCAGTTTATCATCTGTCTTATCTTCCTTTATAGAATAACCCTCTACATAATCAACAGTAATCCCTGCATCAGCAGCTGCATCTAATGCAGAAGTGACCTTGAAACTGTTAATGTAGCTACTACCGCTACCTTGGTAACGAGGAACTGAAGCAAACTTTCCAATAAAAGCAATTCTACCAGACTTTTTAAGCGGTAAAATTGAATTTTCGTTTTTCAATAAAACCATCGATTTACCAGCTGCCTCTCTGGCAAATTTATGACCGCTTTCATAATCAAATTCTGTATTAGGCTTACGGTTTTCAATTCCCATATAAACCAGCGTCAGTATATTTTCACAGGCAATATCCAGTGCACTCATCTCCAAGGCTCCATCTTCCACAGCTTTTATAAGTTCTACGTCTGTTTCAATTTCAGCAGGCATAGTTAAGTCGGTTCCTGCTACTACTGCAGCTACACGGTTGTGCGTAGCCCCCCAGTCACTAACAACTAATCCCTCAAAGCCCCATTCCTTTCTCAGGAGATCCTCAAGATAATATTTATTTTCAGTAGAGAAAGTTCCGTTGATCTTATTATAAGAAGCCATAACTGCCCATGGCTTAGCTTTTTTTACCGCACCCTCAAAAGCTGCCAAATATATCTCACGCAGCGTACGCTCATCCACTTCAGAGGAGTTTGTCATACGGCGGTATTCCTGATTATTTGCAAAAAAATGTTTTATGGTCGCTCCTACACCCTGGCTTTGCACTCCATGAATAAAGGCAGATGCTAACTCTGTTGCTACCATAGGATCTTCGGAGAAATATTCAAAATTACGACCACATAACGGACTACGCTTAATGTTAACACCCGGTCCCAAAATCAACTGTACATCGAAAGCTCGACACTCATTTCCCAGAATTTCACCTTCTCTGCGCAACAGCTCGCGGTCAAAGCTTGCAGCAGTAGCACAGGCTGTTGGATAGCATACAGCAGGCATACAATTCTGAGCAAAACCGCTCAATTCCCCTGACTGGGTACGAAGACCGTTGGGTCCATCACTCATACGAAGTATGGGAACACCTAGACGCTCCACCCCTTTAGTGAACCAGTTATCGCGGCCCGAGCATAGTCCTGCTTTTTCTTCTAGTGTCAATTGATTAACCAATTCTTTAATTTTAGCTGCTTGCATAATAACCTCCTTCTTCAGTTCCACTGTGACACAAGTAATTTTTATCAAATCGTATATGGCTCCACTTTATATACATCACCTTCAGTTATACCTTTTTCATTAAAAGTATCGTTTCTTACATAAACCGGTTGACCTTTGATTAAGGCTCTAATATTTACTTCGTATTTATCAAAAACCATATAACTGTGATACAGTTTATCCGGTGCACAGCCCCAAAGCACATTGCAACCCACGGCATCAGTATCATCCCATTTCACCAAAAGATCCAGTTCACTTAATAAATCTAATACAACTCCTGTTGCTTTCCCAGGATACTCTCCTTCTCCTATTCCAAAAACTCTAAGACCCGAGATGCATGCATTCTGATTGTAAGGAAGTTCCTTAACAGTGCATCTAATATAACGTGCTAAAAGGCCATTTTCTTTTATTATAAGATCATGGGATAAATCGGTTTCTGCCTCCTGTTTATCCTCGATCACAAAATACTCTTTACCATCGATTGAACCTTCAAGCAGCCATCTTGTATAATGTTTATTTTCATCGATATATCTTTGAGAATTTTCATTACCATGAAGAACGGCTCCTTCTGGAAGACTAAGCTTCAGATTATCGTCTGCAAAATTTATCTGAATGGCTCGCACATCGCAGGAATG
>Ga0207834_1000332_pt1 | contig 17069 bp, 13 predicted proteins | sample LuqExpMetagenom5_FD_187763 | JGI IMG/M metagenome (GOLD analysis project Ga0207834, IMG submission 187763) | Tropical forest soil microbial communities from Luquillo Experimental Forest, Puerto Rico - Sample 5 (SPAdes) | ecosystem: Environmental > Terrestrial > Soil > Tropical forest ...
CCTGCAGATTGATCGATTAAATGATGATCATACGCCTTTAATGTGATTCTCATTACTTGACTTGCCATAAAAAAAGCCGCCTCCTTTTCGCACTTAATTTCAGTACGACAAGTGGTGACTGTACACTCATCCGTGTGTATCTTCATACTTCATACAATTAATCCGGTAAAACCGGATTACATTCGACAAACAGTGATTGGTTGTCTCCTACTGAATTCTATGATATTCATCACACGTTTTATCTGCCCAAGGCAGAACATTATATGGTACAGTGACTTGTCGCCAGTTTCATAACTTGACCTTCGCTCCACGGAAAACCTACCCGAAATCGGTAGCAACCTCACGTTTCAACGCTATCAATGTCACAACATTAGCAATTATACAGCATTGTTTATACTTTTGCAAGCACTTTTTTTAAGAATTTCAAGCATTTCTAAGGGGTTCCTACATTTCGTTCAATTGTAACTTTCTGCCAAAGCCCAACTGAGGTTATTGTGCCCAGAAGAATTTTATTTATGTATTATTCAGAAATATATTATTTAATAGAAGGAAAAGAATTTTATATCCAGAGTCTCCCATCCTAAATGTAAAAATCTTATCAATATCCTCCGTAAATTAGCTAATCACTTCAATGATAGCTTTATCAATAGATGCTCTGAGAGATTTATTATTCCACTACATAATTTAAAGGGTTCTGCCGGGCATTAACAACCTGCAGAACCCTTTATAAATCTATAATCTAATTTTACTTATTCCTCATCCAGCGACAGCATAGCTTCATTTTTCCGGAAGACTCCGCAGCCGATGACTCCTAATACTGCTATTACCAGACATAATAATGCAATACCGCTTCCTTTACTATTTCCAACTAATATGTCCCATAAGCTTCGAAGTGTTGTTGAACTTTTCATATATGGAACGAATATTTTATCAGCCAGAAAACCACCCATGAATGTTCCCAATGGAATGCTGGTGTACTGAAGCGTATTCCTTGCGGAAAATATCTTGCCCTGCAGCTCAATCGGAACCTTGCTTCGCATGATATATTCTACATTTGCCGTGAGTAACGGAATGAACAGATTACCGGCAAATACAATCAGATAGATGTTTTCTCCATGCGAAGTGCTATCTCAAATGACTTTGCACGGAGTTAAAGCAATGCACAGCTTCATCTGTACCCACCCCTTTATTATTGATTATAAGTAATTGTGAAACAATTTTACTGCTGGAATATATTACATAGCTACATAAGGAGTCCCGTAATTACCTATTATAGTTAAATTATAGTTTTTTATTTGATGTCATACAACAAGATTATAACACGATATACACCCGATACAATAAGAAAATACATTTCATTCCATATCATATTTATTTCTTACTTAGCCGGGTCATAACCTACTACGGACCAGATTCCTGTTTCAACTTGGCGTTCAAGACGTTTTAGATATACATACTTAGCAATGGATTTATCGTCTTTGATTTCAGCAACGGCATCTGTTCCATTATTTTTGATAATCTCGATATTATTATAAGCGATCGGATAATCTCCTACAATTCCTTCCGGTGATAATAAAAGGCTGGCAAATACCTGTGTTACAAATACCGGATCCAGCTTCCAGGGAGAGTGACCGGCATCCACACTTTCCTGTTCATTTTCTTCTGCTACCAGATCAACATCTACTTTAATCTGAGGCTCTACCACTTCCTCTTCGCTTACCAGGATCACAAATTCTCCTTCTGATAATCCTTCCACAAATGCAGTAAGCTCATCGACAGAAATATCACTGACAATACAGTATTCCATACCCTGCTCCTGGTTCTGCCAACAGAAAGAAGTATTCATACTGGAGTAGATAATTTCAGCCTGGTTATTACCAACGCCGCTAGGAACAGCTCCTGAGGCAGGAACAAAATCTCTTGACTTCTTCGACTGCATAATAACAACCTTCTTATTCAGTTCTTCGCTATTATAGTATAACTTAATTATAGATTGGTTCTTCGTTACTGTAATTAATCTCCTCCAGATTAAGACTGCTGCCGTCTCTCAGTTTCTTTTTCCATTGATCCCTGATAATGTTCATGGTTATTGCTTTCAGATCATTACTGTATTCCAGTATCTCAACCTAATTCTTCTCAGGATAGGTGATAACCCTGGTAATAGCTTCTTGGGTAACGATGAAAATAATATAATTTAACACTATTTTAAATTCATCCAATTTCTGCTATATTATAATTATTACAAAGATAGGGTGGTTTGATTATGAATACATATAAAATTCCGAAAAAGGTTGAAATCATTTATTTCAGTGGTACTGGCAGTACCAGGAAGGTTGCGGAGCAATTTACCGCTTCATTTACAGAGAAGAACATTGAGGCAGCTAATCATGAACTTAATCACCGCGATTCCTATACCTTGAAGAAAACTGATATGCTGGTAATTATTTATCCGGTATATGCTACCAATGCACCCGAGCCCATCTATGATTTTATCAGTAAACTTCCGTATGAACTCAGATGTCCCGCTGTAGTTATCTCAGTATCCGGCGGTGGGGAAGTGACCCCGAATAAGGCATGCAGGCTGCATTGCATCAATCGCTTAGAGAAGAAGGGATACCCTGTTGTCTATGAGCAGATGATTGTCATGCCATCGAATTTCCTTGCAGCAACACCGGAGGAGCTCGCCATCCGCCTGCTTGAAGTACTGCCTCTGAAAACTAATTTTATTATAAATGAACTATTATCCGGTGTCATTAGCCGTACCCGCCCCGACTTATTTAACCGCTTCCTCTCATTTGCCGGTGAGATTGAAAAAACCGCTATCGCAGGCAAATCCTATGGAAAACAAATCAAGGTGAACAGTAGCTGCAACGGCTGCGGAATCTGTCAGAAAGGCTGCCCGGTAGATAATATCCGTATTGTCAATAAAAAACCTGTCTTTGACAGGAAATGCTCCGTCTGTCTGAAATGCATCTATGCCTGCCCAAAGAAAGCACTTCAGCCAACTATAGCAAAATTTATCGTATTAAAACAAGGTTATCCTCTGAAGGATTGGGAGAAAAAAGTTAATTCCGAAAAACACTACTCCATTGATGAGCTTGCCAAGGGTTATGCCTTCAGCGGCATAAGAAAATATCTTAAGGAAGATATGGAGTAAGGAAGATTTCTAATAGCGCAATAGCTTCATTTTGTATTGATTAAACTCTTTCCCAACGTCCCGATGCGCCACAGGGTAATACTAATCCGTAACCGGACAGCGGCAAACCGATTTCATCCGAGGATACTTTGCCGCCAAATTTCTTGCCCAGCTCCTCGGACAGCATATAGGTTAATACGCCTGCCTGCAAACCGGTCGTATAGGAATTCAACAGGAAGAATAACGGTTCCTCGGATAACACCTGGGTGCAAAGCTGAATGAAAGAATGGATATTATCCTCAATCTTCCAGGTCTCACCCTTTGGTCCTCTACCATAGGAAGGTGGATCCATAATAATAGCATCGTATTTATTCTCTCGGCGTATTTCTCTTTCCACGAACTTAACGCAGTCATCGACGATAAATCGGATTGGAGCATCACCAAGGCCTGAAGCCACCGCATTTTCCTTTGCCCAGGTAACCATACCCTTGGAGGCATCCACGTGGGTTACTGCTGCACCGGCTTTGGCTGCTGCCAGAGTAGCACCTCCCGTATATGCAAATAGATTCAGAACCTTTACCTGTCTGTCCTTAACACTGGTAATCTTCTCCGAGAGCCAGTCCCAGTTTACCGCCTGCTCAGGAAACAAACCGGTATGCTTAAAGTTGAAGGGCTGCAGGTTGAAGGTCAGACCCTTGTAGCTGACATCCCACTGCTTCGGAAGATCAAAGAATTCCCATTCTCCGCCTCCCTTAGAGCTTCTGTGATAATGTGCATTCGGCTTCTTCCATCCCTTATGCTGCTTTGGTGTATTCCAGATAACCTGTGGGTCCGGACGTACCAATATATATTGTCCCCAGCGTTCCAGTTTCTCACCGCTTGAGGTTTCGATGACTTCATAATCCTTCCAATCCTTTGCAATCCACATAACATTCTCACTTTCTGTTTCATCTGCGATTTGAATCTGCCTGCCGCAAGCAGACAGCCATGCCATTTCCATGGCACGTAACTTTTACCTATTATAAACCAGGAAATCCAGAAATACAATATAAACCGGAATTCCCGGCTTTTGCGTTCACTTTAACCACTCAGGCTTAACGTTCTCTAAGTATTCTAACCAGAATTTAACTTGACGATAGACCTATTTAATAATAAACTTGTAACTGTAATTAGTTAACAATACGGCTCAAGCAGAGCGTTCATATTATATTATTGGGTTGTTAAAGCATATACATGCAAGGCCGTAGATACAATATAATGGAGGTAAATGAAAATGGGTATTTTAACAAGATTCAAAGACATTATGACAAGTAACATCAATGCACTGTTAGACAAGGCTGAGGACCCTGAGAAAATGATTGACCAGTGCCTGAGAAACCTCAATTCCGACCTTGGTAAGGTGAAATCAGAAACAGCAGCTATTATGGCTGAGGAGCAAAGAGCAAAAAGAGCACTGGATGAGTGTAATACAGACATCGCTAAGATGCAGTCTTATGCAGTTAAAGCATTAGAAACAAATAACGATGAAGATGCACGTAAATTCCTTGAGCAGAAGGCCACCTTATCTTCCAGACAGCCGGGGCTTCAGGAAGCTTATGATCTGGCTCATACCAATGCAACACATATGCGTGAGATGCATGATAAGTTAGTGGAAGACATTAACGAACTGGAAGCACGTAAGGATATGATCAAAGGTAAACTTGCAGTTGCTAAGACCCAGGAGCGTATCAACAAGATGGAATCTTCCGTAACCAGTGCCAATGATTCTATTGCAAGCTTTAAAAAATATGAAGATATGGCTGACAAGGCTCTTGATAAGGCGAATGCGATGGCAGAGCTTAACAACTCTTCGAAAGAACAGACCATTGAGGATCTGACCAAGAAATACACTGAGCAGAGTAACGTGGATGATGAACTGGCAGCATTAAAGGCAAGCTTAGGTAAATAGAAACTTAAGAATTATTGATAACATAGATAAATGTCCGCAAAGAAAGATCATATCTTTTTCATTTGCGGGCATTTTATCGAGTAAAGGAGGAGAGATCCTCCTAAAGAGCAAGGAGGATTAGGATGTCCACGGTTGTACAATATAAATGCCCTAATTGCGGGGCTGACATGGCTTTTGACAGCCAGACCGGAATGCTTCGCTGCGCCAGCTGCGGCAGAACGGATAATATCGAGAATATGGCGGGCAAAGGAACCTCCCATCCGGAAGGTGATGTTTCCTATGATATGGATGAGGATGACAGAAGAGCTTCCGAAGCCGCCTTTGAACATGACTATTCAGACCCTTCGCATGAAGATGAACCCAGCAATCATTCCACCTTCGGAGAGAATGAAGCAAACGAATATCATTGCAATAACTGTGGTGCAGTTCTGATTACGGATGCGCAGACCACTGCTACTACCTGCAGCTTCTGTGGAGCCGGGGTTGTCCTTGGCGACCGTTTAAAAGGTAAGCTCGCTCCTGCTTTAGTCGTACCCTTTACCATCAGTAAAGAGCAGGCGCAGGAAGCCTTCAAAAAATGGTGCAGGAAAGGACTTCTGACACCGGGTGATTTCATGACTGCGGATCGAATTAAGAATATTACAGGTCTCTATGTTCCTTTCTGGTTATACGATTTGAACGGCCGCGGTGAGGCAGAAGCTACCTGCACCAGAGTCCGTACTTATACCATGGGAGACTGGATTTATACCGAAACAAAATGGTACCATGTCTATCGTAAGGTTGACTTGAATTATAACCGTATCCCCTGTGATTCCTCCAAGAAAATGGACGATGGTATGATGGATAAGCTTGAACCCTATGATTACCGCAATTTGAAAAATTTCAATATGCCTTATCTTGCCGGTTATATCGCCGAGAAATATGATTTTGATGACGAACAGATGCTGCCCCGTATCAAGGACCGTGTGGGAAGCTATGTAGATCAGTACATCCGCTCCACAATTTCCGGTTATACCACGGTTAATATGAACCGCGAGGATATTAATATAAGGAAAAAGAGGGCTGATTACACGATGATGCCAGTATGGATGGTATGTTATGACTACAGGCAGGCAGAGCACATTTTCATGATGAATGGCCAGACAGGTAAAATCGTCGGCAAACCGCCTCTAAGTAAAGCTAAAATGCTGGCCTGGATTACAGGTATATCTACCGGAACCTTCATTATCTTCCGATTGCTTACCTTATTGTTAGGAGGTGGCTTAGCATGAGAAAATCAAAAAAATTATTATCATTCCTGGCGCTGTTGTGCCTGATCATGTCGGTAATAATACTCCCTGCCAGATCTGTCCTGGCATCAGAAACCTCGGATACTTATCAACATATTTATGATAATGCCGAGCTTTTATCCACATCGAAGCTGACTGATATGGAGGAAATGTGTGTTTCTTATGGCAATGAGGCTGGAATCAACATTTTCATCCTTACTCATAATGATTCCTCTGCCGTGGATGGAGAAAAATACATTGAAAATTTCTATGATACTTCCTTATATGGCACCTATAATGACAGTGTCATTTTACTGATTGATATGCATAATCGTCAGGTTGTATTGGAAGCCTACGGAAATGCTGAAAATTATATTCCTTCCAGCCGGGGAGATGTCATTATTAAAGAGATTACTCCTTATTTAACTGATACTGACTATGCAACAGCCTTTGAACTTTATATCAAAGACTCCGCTGCTTATATGAAGGAAACTGCTATTCCGAATACAAGTGGTAATTATACCAAGGAGGATCAATACGGTAACTACGTAAATACTAGTTCCGGTTCCTCTGAGCCCTCCATTCTGACCAACCTGTGGCTGCAGCTAGGAGTTGCTGTTGCAGTCGGTGCAATTACCGTTGCAATTATGGCATATAATTCAGGAGGACGGATGACTGTTGGCGGGAATACTTATATGGACCAAAATCATTCCGGTTTAATCGGACGAAGGGATGATTATCTTAGGACTACCGTAACCAGGGTTAGAAAACCGCAGAACAATAATAACTCCGGTGGCGGCTTCAGTGGCGGAGTATCGGCAGGAGGTAATTCCCACAGTACCAGCCGAGGAAGTTTTTAATGGTTTTTCCTGCTTATTTGAATTATAATATACTTTGAAATGACAAGAATAATATCAAGACCTTTCTATAGGAAACTATCCTATAGTAATATTGATTTTAGAAATATCACATCTAACATGGGAGGAAATTGTTATGGGTTTATTTTCAAGACAGTTTGCAAATGTTGTTGAGTGGCAGGAATTCCGCGACGACATGATCTTTTATAAGTGGAGTAACGATGAGATTAAGAAGGGAAGCCGTCTGATCATCCGCCCCGGCCAGGATGCCGTATTTATGTTTAATGGTAAAGTGGAAGGAATCTTTAAGGATGAAGGTGATTATGATATTGAGTCACAGATTATCCCCTTCCTTTCAACTCTTGCAGGCTTTAAATTCGGCTTCAACAGCGGTATGCGTGCGGAGGTTTTATTTATCAACACCAAGGAATTCATCGTAAAATGGGGTACCCAGAATGCGATTAACATTCCTACTCCCCAATTTCCCGGCGGTCTTCCAATTCGCGCTAACGGTACCTTTACCTTTAAGGTCGCTGATTATATTAAGCTGATCGATAAAATCGCCGGTGTAAAGCAGTCCTATTATGTGGAAGATGTCAGACTTCGTATCGTTACTATCTTAGATCAGCTTCTGATGAAATGGATATCCAAAGAAGGCAAGGATATGTTCAACCTTCAGGCTAATTCCTTTGATATCTCAAATGGAATTCGTACGGATCTTGATATGCAGCTGTTTGATTCCGGAATGTCTGTTACTGCCTTCAACATTATGAGCTTCACCTATCCGGAAGAGATCCAGGCGATGATCAATAAGATTGCATCCCAAGGCATGGTAGGTGATATAAACCGTTACCAGACCATTGCCATGACAGAAGGCATGACCTCCGGTAAGATGCATGGCGGCGGTGTTGCCTCCGATATGGCCGGTATGATGATGGGAATGAACATGGCAAATCAGATGATGCAGAATGTGAACAACGCTAATCATCAGAATACGGCTAATGCATTAAATCAGGCAAATAATACTCCTAATGATCAGTCCGGTACTAAGCCGAATTTCTGTCCGAACTGCGGAACTAAGACAGGGAGCGCGAATTTTTGCCCGAACTGCGGACAGAAATTAGTTTAAACTTAACATACCTGTGAAAGAAACCGGCGCCGTAAGTTTTGAATAGTTTAGAGTGGTTTTAGAATAGTTTAAGGTGCCTGAAGCAAGGCACCTTTTTTAAATTCCATTTTACCTTCCATCTACCGGCATCTTTTTAATAAATATCTGCCAGCCAAATGCCAAACATTTGTTTGCATTCATTTGGCTCATGTGTTAGAATATAACATATGTTAGGAAAATAAGGAGGAAATATTGTGATGGACCTATATAAAGCCATTGATCAAAGGCGCACGATCCGTGATCTGCAGGACAAGGAGCTTCCCACGGAGCTGATTGAGAAAATTATTAATGCCGGGTTGAAAGCTCCTACGAATGATCACCTTCGTAGCTGGGAATTTGTTGTATTCACCGATAAAGAAGAGAAAGCAGAGTTGATTCATAAAATCCCAAAGAAATTCACCAAAAAGCAGGTAGAAGCTTTTCTGGACCGCTATCAGATGACGGATTCCTGTCAAAGAGAGATGTATACGGACGGAGTTCCGAAGCAATACTCCATGCTGTATCATTCAGGTTGCATTATCTTACCTTTCTTCCGGCAGGATGGCCCCATATTGAAGCCAAAAAGTATAAACGACCTGAACGGTTTCGCATCTATCTGGTGCTGTATCGAGAATATTTTTCTGGCAGCGGCTGCAGAGGGCTTAGGAGCAGCTTTCCGCATTCCCTTTGCCAAGGAAACCAAGTATCTCCAGGAATTAATCGGACATCCGGATAATTATGTCATGCCCTGCTATATAGCTTTAGGTTATCCGATGGAGAATGCAGTGATTAATTCACAACATGTGATCAAAGCGAAAGACCGAATTCACAAGAATAAGTGGTGAATAGGTTACCGAAAGACAGAATAAGAAAAGCGAGGGTGTAAATTTTCTGTGTCCAGAACTGAAATATGATACTCAATACCAGCTATTCGAAAAGAATAAAATATGTATTACTGTGTCGAAATGTCTCTTATAATATGAAAGATGAAAAGGCTGCTGCAAACTTATTGCTTCCACTATTAAAGAATATCATATCAATCTTATGAGTTTTTCTGCTAGATATGCATCTGGCAGCGTGACCTTCTCATTCAATAGGCCACCCTTTGCACAGACACATTATATTCGAAGCGTCATGGAGCAGAAAAATCGAGCAAGATAGCGTGATTCTCTCACAAAGTACAAGTCGCTTGCGTTTTGCAACAGCCCTTTCCGTTATTTATTTGTATGATTATATCCTAATAAACCTTTCCATATTAAACTGCTGACTTACATTAGTTAGTAATTTTTAAGCTGGATTTTACATTCATTATTATTTAATTACTGTCACCGGTATCGTCTGATTTACTAGTACATTCGATATATTACCGGCAGTATCATACAATAAATTACTGGTAGAAACAGTTAGGTAAACCGTTGTTGTCCCGAAGCCAGTCAGATTTACTTTATCTACCGAGCCAATATTAATTAAGATGGACGTCGAACTGTTAACTGTTCCATTGGAACCCGTCGTAGCATTATTGGTTAACTGGTAATACCTGCCGAGCGAGGCATCATACAACGTAATCTTCGTTACATCAACCTTATCACCGACTGCTCCGGCTCCGGTTACAATAAGATATAACTGGTTACTTGGTACATTATAGATTACAGAGGTAATGCTGGTTATCGTCGGGATTGCGTAATCAACAATCAGTGTTGGATTGCCAACCGCACTGGTTACTGAGTTACCATTTACATTATAGAGCTTCACCGTCACCACACCACCTGCAGGTATAACTGCCTGCAGCTCGGCATTGGTAGGTGAGCCGTCCGAGGTATTAAATGTTACTGTGGTATCACTGGCCCCAATATAAGAATCCACTGAAACCAGTCTGTTTCCTACATACAGTTCTGCTCTGCCGCCTGTTGCCTGGCCTGCAATTATGTTGGCTGCTGCAGTCAAATATTGAGTCGTGCTGTTCAGGGTATTCGCTATGACTGTTGTTCCAACCGGCGCTACAGTAACATTCGTTGGTAAATCAAGTGCTGTTACTACAGATATCGGAATTGTTACCGTTGTTGTAAATCCAGGTGAAACATTACCAGCTGCATCCCTCAGCAAGGAGCCTATCGCTAAGGTAAGGTATGTCGATGAACTCCCAAAGCCTGCTAAGCAAAGCTTGTCAGTAGATCCCAGATTAATTTCTATTAAATTGGCACTGCTGATAACACCACTTGAATTGCTCGTCAGTTGATAGGTTCTTCCAAGTACAGCATCTGTTAAGGTAATCTTGGTTACATCTACCTTATCACCAATTGCACTGGCACCAGTAACATTAAGCTTGATCTGGTTACCTGAGGCATTATAGGCTGCAGAAATTATTCCGGTGATTGTAGGTACCACATAATCAACAGTAAGAGTTGGATTCCCTACTGCGCTTGTAACTACTGTATTATTTGCATTATAAAGTTTGACAGATACAACACCGCCTTTCGGTATGATTGACTGCAATTCAGCATTTGTCGGTGTATCATCTGACGTTGTAAATGTAACCGATGTATCTGTCGCAGTAATATATGAATCTGTTGCAACTTTGATTGAACCTACATATAATTCAGCCCTACCGCCGGTCGCCTGTCCGGCTGTAATCTTAGCTGATGCTGTCATATAGAGCGTTGTGCTGTTTAATGTGTTCGCTAAAACTGTTGCACCAACAGGCATAACGGTAACATTGGTTGGCACATCAAGTCCATTTACTTGGCCTGGTACATCAATGACAATCTCATCGTCATCAACATCACATTGAAACCCAAGTTTTCCTGCAATATACTTGATCAATACCGTCATTTTTTTATTTTCTTTGGCGGTAAAAATCCCTGAATTGTCATCTTTTATACCATTTACATATACCGTTTTCTCTTTAAAACTAATAACAATTCTAGTGGTATCCTTTACTACAGTAAGAACAGCGGTATCCTTATCAAATGCTACTGTTGCTCCCATACCCTTTGTAATAGGCCCAATTGGTAATTTATATCTGCCGTATTTAATAACAGGTGAATCATCTATCTTGAATTCCTGCTTATCATCTTTCGAATCGTAGTTTTTGTATTCCTGTTCATCATCATTTGAATCGTCGTTCTTATATTCCTGCTCATCATCATTCGAATCGTCGTTCTGCTCGTAGTTTTTGTCATTCTTTTTATTATCATCGCGGTGTTTTTTTGCTAATGCAGTATCTGTTGTAGTGAATATAAGTACTACTGTGATAATCATACATAATATTCTTTTCATGATTTTAACTCCTTTCGCTATTTCTACTATATCATTCGAAATACGATTGGTAATTTTTGGGGTGTATCATGAAATATATGGAAATAATTTTATACTTTTCTTTTTATATTTGATCAATGACAAAAAGCTGACGAAAGCTACAGTCAATAATTACAATAATTACAAACGTGTTATTCTTTACATTTCTGCGGTTATTGCGACAGATCCGGATGCACTTCATAGTGTTATAGTTTAATCTCAAAGTAAGAGTCATTCCCTACTGTCTGCATCCATATTTATTTACTTTGATATAGGGTTTTCTAAGCTGAAATGAGATTCATAATTCCTGCAACGTCAATAATCAGACTAATACTACCATCTCCTAATAAAGTGCAGCCAGCGATATTTTTTGTTTTTTTCTCCTGAATATATTTGGGCAATGCCTTTACCACCACCTGTTGCTTTCCCAATAATCGGTCCGCTAAAATGCAAATAATTTTATCTTCCTGTTCAAGCATCATAACAATCCCGCTCCGATAATCCGTGATACCTGTATCTATCTTAAATATCTCATATAATTTCAGAAGTGGATAACATTTTCCTCTGACCATAATCATATCCAGGCCTTCCGTATCCTTGATAATATCTTTTTCATGCACACAAAAGGCTTCCTTAACACTAGTTACCGGAATAGTAAAGATCGAGGAACCAACTTCAATATTCATTCCGTCAACGATAGCCAGAGTCAGAGGTATCTTTATCGTAATGGTAGTCCCGATGCCGGCATGGCTCTCAACGGACAGGGAGCCGCCAATCAATTCAACATTTTTAGATACCACATCCATTCCGACTCCACGACCGGAAAATTCAGTTACATCATCCTTTGTTGAAAATCCAGGGAGAAAAATAAGTCCGAATATTTCTTTATCTGACATTTCCTCCAGCTTTCGATCAACCAATCCGTTTTCATAGGCTTTGCTATATATTTTCTGCTTATTAAGTCCCCTTCCATCGTCCTTAACAATGATAAGTACATCACTTCCGGAATTTTTAGCCTCAATCGAAATGGTTCCTTCTTCTTTTTTCCCTAAGGCCACCCTATCCTCCTTGGCTTCTATCCCATGGTCAATTGCATTTCTGACCAGATGCATTAACGGATCATTAATATGCTCTATAATATTTTTATCAACCTCAGTTTCTTCCCCAAGAATCTCTAAGTTAATTTCCTTACATAGCTTCCTGCTCATATCCCTCACGATACGATGCATTCTCTGAAAGGTTGGTGATAAGGGAAGCATTCGGATAGACATAACCGTATCCTGCATCTCATTGATAATTTTATTCAGGTGTCCTGCCGCTTTATTAAAATTATTCAGCACTAATCCGTTCAGGTCAGGATTCTGAATTACCATAGCCTCAGCGATAACCATTTCACCGACCAAATCCATAAGCTTATCCAGCTTATCTACATTAACACTGATTATATTCTTTAAACTAGAGGTATGCATGCTAATCCCGTTGTCAGCTTCCCTTCTGTTTATATCAGACGAGTTACTGCTGGTATCCGGAAGCAGTTCCCTGGTATCGTTTTTCGATTGAACCGCCTTCCGATAAACAGCCTCATCATCATACTGCTCCAGTAAGAGCTCCTGGAGGAAAATCGTTTGCTGAAGGATATCCTGTTGCTGTTGGTATGTATAATCCGTTCTGAACAGAACCTCAAAGCCATTCTTTCTGATATCCGTAATACTTATCTCATTATCAATCAGATTCTTCGGAAAATAATGATATTCCTTCGCGTATTGTTTTAAATTGTGAATAATAGCAAACGCCCGGATATTTTCCATTTCACAGCCTTCCGTAAAATAGATGACTGCCCGGAAAAAATTATTCCCTTCCGAAAGAGAGCTTAAAGTATTATCGTAAACTGCTTCCATACCTTCCGGTTGGTCCTTCATAATAACAGATAAATCATCCACGAATTTTATCTGCATTTTTTGAAGAAATGTTTTACAGGAAGCTGTTAACTTCCTGTTATCACCGTCGGATGGCTCTCCGTTCTTCATTTTTTCAACTTCCTGCTTTATGAAATCGATTCCCTGTAGCACAAGATCAACCAAAGCCGAATATTCCACATTCTTTGGTCTGCCTTCACGCAGATAATAAAATATGTCTTCCAGACAATGAGCTAATTCAACAATATTACTTACCATCATCATTGCTGAAGATCCTTTGATCGTATGCATGATTCGAAATACCTCATTAATACCATCTGCCGTGAAGTAATTGATTCGCTCAAACTCCAGTATGATTTCTTCCAGCTGGGTTACCAGCTGATTCGTTTCATATAGATACATTTCAAGTATTGCTGCATTATTATTTTGAGTATTCATTAGGAAGCACTCCCTGTAAGTCTTTGCCATTATCAGTACCTACCGGCATAATCACTTGATTATGCCGGTAGGTATAGATAAAGCCTTATTTTAATACTGGTTTAGATATAGCCCCAGCCTTCGATCAGAATGCATGATATGATATAATAGCCATTCCGCACAGAATACAAGAGCATCCTCATAAAATTCCATCGGTTTTCCCACTTCATAGATATTAAAACCGGTAATTTTATCATTAATCAATTCATGTTGGCTGATATGAATTTCTTTATCCGGATATGAATATTGTTTCATGAGAGCTTCTTCATAACGGAAATGTTCCTGTATATATTCATCCAGACGGATTGCTATGTCTAGGACGGTACTTTCTCTGCTATTATTGTCATCAATAGCTTTTGTCAGATCATCCACGATACTGATCAGAACTTTATGCTGTTTATCCAGCTCCGGATGATGAACAGAGAAATTATCTGACCACTTTAGCATATTAGCACTCCTTTAATATTTGCCAAATTCTTTATCCGATAAAAGAATTTTAGGTTTCAATAAAGCTGCATCCGGATTTTTTTCATCGCTGCTTTTACTATCTCTGGAATTATCCGACATATTCTCAAGCAGTCTGAGGATATCGGGATGGATAGCTTCCGGCATATTTTTCATACCTGCTTTTTTCAATTTAAAGCGTTTAACCGTATCATTGAGTAATTCAGATTGGCTTGATAATTCTTCACTGGCTGCAGCAGTTTCCTCAGAGGTTGCCGAATTGGTCTGTACTACTTGTGAAACCTGCATGATTCCCTGATTGATCTGTGATATTCCAAGAGCCTGTTCATTGGATGCTGTTGCAATATCATTTACCAGTAAAGCTGCCCGGGATACATCCTCAACGATTTTGTTCAGCGCAGCGGCAGTTACATTAGCAATACGAGTTCCAACTTCTACCTTCTTAATTGACCCTTCTATCATCTCCGTGGTCTCACTTGCAGCACTCGCTGATCTGGCTGCAAGATTTCTTACCTCTTCCGCTACTACAGCAAAACCCTTTCCATGCTGCCCTGCCCTTGCCGCTTCCACAGCTGCATTCAAAGCTAATATATTGGTCTGGAATGCAATTTCATCAATTACCTTAATAATCTTTGAAATACTGCTGGAGGATTCATTAATTTCCTCCATTGCCTTCTGCATATCCTTCATCTGTGCATTTCCTTCAATTGCATTCTGCTTTGCAATCTCTGCTAATTCATTGGCTTTATTGGCGTTCTGGGCGTTCAAATTGGTTTGTGTGGATATTTCCTCCAAGGAGGCAGTCAATTCTTCTACCGAACTAGCCTGCTCCGTAGCCCCCTGAGATAAAGCCATGCTGGAATCTGATATTTGCTTGGCTCCTGAAGCAACCTGTTCAGAAGCATTTGAGATATTATGTAAGATCTCATTGTTCTTTTCAACCATTTCAGTTAACTTTTTACCCAATAAATCCTGTTCCGATCTGACATCTATTACAATGGTAAGATCTCCGTCAGCTATTTTTTCAACTGCCAGAGCCTGACCGCGGATACTCGCTATCATTCTTCCGAAGGTTTCCATCAATTTACCCAATTCGTCTTTTGTATCAGATTTTATATCAATATTAACATTTCCCAGTGACAATTGCTCTGCGGCACGAACTATTTCATTGACCGGTCTGCTGATAATACCAGAAATAAATATTCCTAACAGTATCGCTAAAATTACCCCTACAGCAATCACTATGATCATCATGATAGAAGAAGTTCTGGCTAACGCTGAATTAGAATCGGATTTCACTTTTGCAGCATTGGTGTTATAATCAAATATTGCATCAAAAGAGGATTGCAGCTGATCTGCAGAGTCCTGTGCTACACCAAAGATAAGTTCCTTGGCTTGGTCGGCATTTTTATTCTTTATATCATCCGTTATGGATGTGATATAGGCCGAGTATTCCTCCCAATTCTTGGACAAATCATCAAAAAGCTTCTTATCGTCGCCGGTAAACGTAGTTCCATTATATTGGTCAAGATAATTATTAACTTCCTGAGTATAATTGGATATTTTTTGCATACTCTCATCTATTGCAGAATCATCCAGCATCATTTTAACTGTATTGAATCGTATTCTCTGATAATATATTGCTGCCTTGCCTATATTACTAATTCCCAAGGTATTATCGCTATATAGCTGTGTATCAGCATTATTGATTTGATTAATATTAATAAATCCGATTGTTCCTACGGTACCTGCTATCATGGAAACCAGAATAAAGCTTATAATCAGTTTTGCTGCAATTTTCAAGTTTTTAAACCATCTCATCTTATGTATCTCCTTCTGCAATTAGAATTAGTTAATATTTTCTAAATTATCCAATATGTCATCCGATATAAGCTTGGAACAATCAAGAAGTAATTTGACTTCCGTTCCTACTTTACCTATTTTTCTAATATAGTTGTTCGCCATAGAATTATTCATTTTAGGTGGATCTACGGAATCCTCCTCAGGAATTGATAAGACCTCTGATACACTGTCAACGATCAAGCCTAAGGACACATTATTCACGTCAACCACAATAACACAGGTTCTGTCATTGTATTCCTTTGCAGCTTTCTTAAAGCGGATTCGAACATCCATGAGTGGAATAATCTTTCCTCTCAGATTTATGATACCTTTAATATATTCCGGCATCTCCGGGACAGTTGTTATCGTTTGGATACTGATTATTTCGATTACGTATTGTATCTCTATACCAAACATTTCATTATCTAATGCAAATATCAGATATCTTCCCTTTTGGGTATCCTCCTCTTCCTCTAGTAACTTTTTCACTATTTCCGTCATTCTGTTTTCACTCTCCTTTTCCATGAAAATGATCGTTAATATTCAATTCTACTATTCTGCTTACCTATTTTTACAATTTCGCGCAGGCAAATCAGATACCATTTTTTTCAAATTGATTCTAATGCAACAGATTTAGTATAATGTTGTATTAGGGAAATCTAAGTATTCCATAATTTATCTATTTATGTATTTACTAGTATCTAATTTTGAAGAAAAAG
>Ga0207834_1000336_pt1 | contig 16971 bp, 13 predicted proteins | sample LuqExpMetagenom5_FD_187763 | JGI IMG/M metagenome (GOLD analysis project Ga0207834, IMG submission 187763) | Tropical forest soil microbial communities from Luquillo Experimental Forest, Puerto Rico - Sample 5 (SPAdes) | ecosystem: Environmental > Terrestrial > Soil > Tropical forest ...
AGCCGGTATGGCTGCATACCCTTTGGCAAAGCATGAATTTCCTGGGAAGGATTTCACTTTTGCAGTTATTTTATTAGGACTTATGTTTGTCGGACAGGTAACTTTTTTGCCTACCTTTATCATTATATCAAAGCTGGGTATGTTAAATACCTATTGGGCTTATCTGTGTCCTACAATTGGAACGTCTCTGGGTCTGTTCTTGATGAAGCAATTTATTGAACAAATTCCGGATGCACTGATTGAAGCGGCAAGAATTGACGGAGCCAATGAGTGGAGAATATATTTTAAGATTATTGCACCAAATGTAAAGCCAGCAATATTGACAGTTATAATCTTTCAATTCGTAAATATATGGAATGGACTTTCGAAGGAAGTGGTTTATGATGAACAGTTAAAAGCAGTAAAGATTGCACTGGATCAGGTCAGTGCATCCAGTCTTTATGCCAGAATGGGTGCCGGAATGGCAGGATCTGTATTGCTGATGCTTCCACCGATTATTCTGTTCGTTATATTGCAAAGAAATGTAGTCGAAACTATGACATTTGCAGGAATGAAAGAATAAGAACAGTTATTAGCATGACTTACATGCGGATAGGAGTCAGAATGAATGGATTTCAAAGGGTTTTATGCTTGTTAATATTTATTATTGCAGGTTTTAATTCAAAGCAGGCGGCTTATGCCTCAGCAAACTATAACTCTTATACATATAACGAATGGAAAGAATCAGTAGCAGCACCCGACAGCTATACTGCTGTAACCAGTAAAACCGGGATTATGCTAGGGAGTGGGGTATTGAATCAGCCGCAGGATATGTATATGGGACCTGATGGAATGCTGTATATTGCCGACACCGGTAATAACCGTCTTATCATTGTGGATAAGAATTTGAATCTCGTAAAAATCATAGATGGTGTGATGAATAATGGAGTAAAAGAACCAATTACGGATCCGCAGGGGCTTTATGTGAGTGCGGATGGAACCATTTATATAACACAGCCATCACTCTCAAGAGTAATTCTTGTGAAAGATGATAATGTGATTACGATTATTGAAAAACCGGTCAATGATCTGATTCCAGCTGATTTTCAATTCCAACCTACGAAAGTAGGCGTAGATATATATGGAAGAATCTATGTCCTCTCAAAAGGCTGTTACACAGGATTACTACAATTCGACAGCAAGGGTAATTTCATGGATTATTACGGAGCGAATAAAGTTGAAGTTACAGCAAAGGTTCTATTTCAATATGCCTGGAAGAACATTTTAAGTGATGATCAAAGAAATGCAATGACCAGTATACTGCCGATTGAATATTCCAACATTGACTGCAGCACGGATGGCTTCGTATATACCACAACAGTAGGAACCGCAACACCTTTTAACCAGGTTAAAAAGTTAAATCCGTTAGGTAATAACACATATTACAGACATGGGAATAAGGAAATAAACTTTGGTGATTATGAGCGTTCTTATAATCTGGCAGCTACTGTGGATTCTTCTTTCGTCGATGTTAAGGTTGACTCAGATGGCTTTATCTTTGGACTGGATAATACCAGGGGACGCATTTTCGAAAGAGATCAGGAAGGCAACTTAATCTCAGTATTTGGAGGTTTAGGAAATCAGTCAGGAACATTTTCTGCACCAATTGCAGTGGAAGTATATGAAAACAATATATATGTACTGGATTCCTTAAAGAATAACCTCACATTATTTCAGCCGACAGAATATGAAACCCTGCTTCGTAAAGCAACGATTTCTTATAACAATGGTTTATATCAGGAATCAGCAGATACCTGGAAACAAGTATTAAAGCGTAACCGAAATAATACCATGGCATATGAAGGCTTAGGTAAAGCCCTATCTCAGAATGGCTCATATGAAGAGTCATTAAAATATTTAAAAGATAGTGGTGAAAGATACAGTTATTCACGTTCCTTTTCAAAGTTACGTTTGCAGGTAATAAGAAGCCATGGAACTTACATTGTATTAGGTTTAGTATTTTTAGTTCTTTGTTCCAGTATCCGCAATTCAATAATGAAAAGAAAGCTAAATAGGAGGATGAGAAGATGAAAATTGCATTTGATAAATCAAAAGCATCAAACCCTTTTTACCTGATGTTTCATCCTTTTAATGCTTCCTATGACATCAGATTTAAGAATGAAGGAATACCCGTTATATCCTATTTGATCTTAATTATATGGTTTTTTGCACAGGTTATGGAATGTCAAAACACTGGCTTCATATTTAATTTTAATAAATTGAGTGATATTAATGTTTTTATATTATTTGCTAAAGTTGTAATTCCTTTTGCCATGTGGACCTGCGGTAACTGGGTTGTAAGCATTCTGATTAACGGAACCGGTAGATTCCGTGATATCTGGATCCTAAGTTCCTATTGTGCAGTTCCTCACATTATTGCAATGCTTTGCAGAGTATTCTTAAGTAATGTCCTCGTAATGAATGAACCGTTTGCAGACTATGTATCATTATTTGGAATGGGATGGAGCTTAATAATCTTATTTATAGGAACTATGGTTATTCATGAATATGGTTTTACTGAAAATATTACAGCCTGCTTATTCTCTGTAGGAATTATGGCAATTATTTTATTTTTTACCGTATTGGTAGGAAATTTATATACAGAGTTTATCAGCTTTATAAAAATAATTTTCAGTGAAATATTGTTCCGATTATAGCTTAGAAAGCAGGTGTAATTTCCTTGACCAAAAAAATAAAGATAAAAAGGATTCTAAAAATTATTTTGAGCTTATTGTTGTTAGGAGGTTGCTGCTGGTTTATATATTTCTTGCAGAATAGCTCTGAAAATAATACCTCTGCGGAAACGAAATGGAATACGCAGGCAAATAACTCAATTACATCGGATACCATATTAGCTGCTGAATCTGATCGATTTAAATTATATTTTCAAGCAGACACGGCAGAGGTTATGGTGGAAGATAAAGAAATGAATGAAATCTGGAGGTCAAATCCTGAGAATGCACATGAAGACAAAGTTGCGTTTGGAATAAATAAGACCAATATTTTGTCCCAAATAATTGTCGGGTATATCGATAATCAGAACAGCTCCTTTGTAATCAATAGTTTTACTGGCAGTGTTAAACAGAAGACTTATGACTATAAGATTGCTGATGATGGAGTGTACGTAACCTATTACTTTAATGATACAGGTTTTGAAATTCCGGTATTTTACGGATTAACGGATGATTATTTCACAGCCAAGATCCTCTGCGATAATATCAAGCAGCATGGCTCCTTTAAGATTTCAGATATTGCGTTTTTACCTTACATGGGCTGTGGAAGCTCAGAGGATACAGGGTATCTGGTTATTCCTGATGGCAGTGGCAGTATCATGAACTTTAATAATCAGAAGCAGACTTATCTTTCTTATTCCCAGCCTGTTTATGGCAGAGATTATGCACTGAATACTCTTTCAAAAACCGAAGTGAAAGAAAATGTTACAATGCCGGTTTTTGGAATAAAGAGAAATGATAGTGCTTTGCTGGGGATTATCACACAAGGAGAATTTCAGGCAGAGATTAATGCTGAAGTAAGCGGTAAATCATCATCAAACAATATTGCGTATTCAAAGATAAGCTTTATGCAGCCTGATACAAATAAATTATTTAAAAATACCAGCAATGAGGAAACTTCTATTATGTGGACAGAACAGTTTAATAAGTTTCCCGAATACGAGGTACGTTACTACTTCCTGAATAAAAACGCTACCTATACTGATATGGCACTCCGCTACCAGAAATATCTGGTAGATGAAAAAGGAATGAAGAAATTATCACAAACAGCAGAGGATAAGGCTAAAGTAAATATAAATCTGATCGGTGCAGTGGATAAGATAGATACCTTCCTGGGCGTTCCCTATAAAACAATTGAAGAGTTAACCTCATATTCTGATGTGCTAAAAATAGCAAATAGCTTGAACGGAAATTCTTCAATTGATTTAAATATTTGGTATACCGGATATTTAAAGGATGGGTTAAAGAGCAAACTGCCAGACAAATTAAGGTTAGATCTCCGGTTAGGAGGAAAAGCTTCATTTAACAAAACTTCAAAAGCATTGATGAATATGGGAATTGGTTTTTATCCATCCTTTAATCTTATCAATATGTATCAGACAGGTAACGGATATTTTAAGACGGATTCCACCCGAAATGTATACCGTTCAGCAGCATATCAATATGATTATTTATTAAGTACAGGAGAGCAAAATCCGTCACTTGCGCCGACTTATCTTCTTGCGCCTACCAAGGTTACCGGATTAAGTAATAAACTAATAAGATCAATCACAAAAAATAATCTGAATAACATTGGGCTTGAGGGTATTACAGATACGATATATTCAAATTTTAAGAAAAACGGAACCTCAAGGATTGAGACAGCAAGTTTATTTACCGGAATTTTATCAGAATTTTCGGAGAATACGGACTCGTTACTACTTGACAGAGCCTTAGGATATGCCATGCCATATGCTGATATCATCACTGATACACCGGTATATTCCAGCGAATTTGATATGGAAGATGAGACAATTCCATTCTATCAGATTGTTATGTCGGGATATGCCACACTTTACAGTGAACCGGTTAATGTTCAGGGAAATATACAGGATTATCTCTTAAAACTAGCTGAAACAGGAGTAAATCCCAGCTTTACTCTAATAGCTAATGATCCTTCCGTATTGATGAATACAAAATATGCATATTTATATTCAGTTGGCTTCAATGATTGGAAGGATGACATAGAAAATACTGCAAAACAATTCTCAAAGCTATCGGTAACTTATGGACAAACTATTACCGGACATGAAAAAATTACAGATGGGGTTTATAAAACAAGTTACAGTAACGGTGCAGTTGTATATACAAACTATAATAATAAGGATTCGAGCGCAGATGGGGTAACGATTGGTGCAAAAGATTTTATTGTAAGAGGTGGCAGATGATGAGTATGAAAAAGAAAGATAAATTCAAGAAAATAAAAAAACCATTACCTTACAGTACTAAAAAGAAAATATACGGCTTTATGTTTATCTTGCCTTGGCTAATCGGATTTTGGCTGTTTTTCCTCGTTCCCTTCGGAGAGTCGGTTCGGTATTCCTTTGAAAAGCTGGAATCAACTCCGAAAGGTTTTACAAGTACCTATATCGGTCTGCAGAATTTTAATTATGCCTTATTTAAGGATACCGATTTTATTATTCAATGTGTAAATTCTTTAAAGGATTTAATAAAAATTCCATTAGTCATAGTTTACAGTTTATGTTTTGCTCTGCTTCTAAAGGGTAAATTTGCAGGAAGAGGTCTGATAAGAGCAATTGCATTTCTTCCGGTAATAATAGGATCAGGTGTATTAATGCAGATTTTAAGAGAAGATGTATTTTCACAAGGAATCAAGGGAAGTAATTCGGTATACCTGTTTTCCTCAGGAGGCTTAAACTCGTTGTTTCTATCCATGGGCTTAAATCAAAGTGTCTTGAACTTTATTAACCAGATTGTAAATGCGATTTTTGATCTGACGTGGAAATCAGGTGTACAAATTCTTCTGTTTCTTTCCGGACTTCATAATATACCTGATTATGTATATGAAGCCTCATCCATGGAAGGTGCAAGGTCATTTGAACAGTTTTTTAAGATAACGCTCCCTATGCTTACACCAATGATACTCTTAAATATTATTTACAGTGTAATCGATATGTTTTCAGATTATGGAAATCATATTATCCAGATGATTTATTCAACAGCTTTTGATCAGGTTAGACTTGGTTATTCCAGTGCGCTTGCACTACTCTATTTTGTAATGGTTTCCGTAGTACTTGTGCTAGTCTACCTATTTTTAAAGCGATACATCATTAAGCAGGATAATTAGGGGGGATAAGGATGCATATCAAGAAAAATAAAATTATCAAGTTTGTTATTAGAATATGTAAGTATGCAATATTAATTTTACTTTCATATCAGTTGTTGTATCCAGTTCTTTATATCATAAGTATGTCAATCAGAAAACCGATTGACGCATATGACCCCAGTATTATCTGGATACCAAAACACCTTTCTCTTACGGGTTTTATTGATGCATTTAAATCGATGAAATATCTGGATGCATTAAAAACCAGTTTAGGATTAGCTTTTGGCTGTGCCGCACTTGATGTAATTTCCTGTGCTTTAGCCGGATATGGTTTTGCAAGATATAAATTTCCTGGGAAAAATTTATTTTTTGCTTGTGTGATACTGACATTGATAGTTCCATCACAGACGATTATTCTGCCATCCTATATGAATATGAAATATTTTGATTTTGGTGGATTGCTCGGTATATTCTCAAAAGTACTTGGAACTCCGGCTTCTTTCAATCTAATAGGAACAAATTGGACCTTTTACTTACCTTCCATGCTTGGTGCTGGAATCCGATCAGGATTATATATCTACATCTTTAAACAGTTTTTTGAGTCCATGTCAAGTTCTTTGGAAGAGGCTGCATATGTGGATGGTAGTGGACCATTACGGACATTTCTGTCTATCATGCTCCCAAATGCTAAAAATGCGATCATATCCGTATTTCTATTCTCTTTTGTATGGCATTTTAATGACTATTACCAGGCAAAGCAGTTCCTGGGGACTACGCGAAGGACATTAATAGTAGCATTGTCATCCTTAAGGGTTGACCTGGCAAGTTATGTTGGAGGTCAGACCTCTTCAGATCCGCTACGCATCTTAACTCGTATGCAGGCAGGTTGTCTGCTGGCGATTATCCCAATGTTTATATTGTTTTTAATCACTCAGAAGTATTTTTCAGATAGTATTGAACATATGGGTATCAAATAGGTTCCAATTAAATATAAGATATATCCCCATTTTATAAAAAATAATAAAACATTAGGAGGCTATTTATGAAAAAAATATTATCAGTTTTTATGGCAATAGCATTAATTTCCACGTTGTTGACCGCATGTTCAAAAAAAGCTGCGGATGAAAATGTTACTACTGACACCAACACAACAACTGCAAGTGCAACAAGCGCACCTGAAGCAACACAGGCTCCGGTAGCGACGGAAGCTGTTGCCCAGTCACCTCTGCCTGATAAGTTGGACAATCCTAATATTACTATTTTATGGCATACCTCAGAGGATCAATACAAGGCGAATCTTGAAGCAAATCCGAATACCTTTGATGCTGTTTGGAGTGTTAAGGAAGCGTTTGAGCAAAAATATGGCGGCACTGTTAACGTAATTGCTGTTGGCTGGGGTGATCAGAAGGATACATTAGTTAAAAAGGTAAATGCCGGTGAAGCAGTGGACTTGGCACAGGCTAATGACCAGAATTTCCCTGTTTATCCCGCTAAAAAATTAGTTCAGGACATTTCGCAGTATGTTGATGTGAATGATACCTTCTGGAATCCTGGCGTAACTAAGGCATTTTCCTTCGGCGGTACTGTTTATGCAGCTGGTGTTGATGCAATACCTGTAGTTATCTATTATAACAAAACTTTATTTGATAATTTTGGTGTAAAAGTACCTATGGATTATTATAAGGAAGGTAACTGGACTTGGGATACTTTCCGTGAAGCAGCTTTAGCAATGACAGGAGATTCAGACGGAGACTCTGTGACTGACACTTTTGGCTTTGGATGGTGGGATTCTGCATATGTTCAGTTCTTAGCAACTGATGGTATTACAAACATGGCATATAAGGAAGACGGTTCCATAGGTAGTAATTATTCATTACCTCAGGCAACGGAGACAATGACGTTCTTACAGAATGCATTTGTTAAGGATAAATTCATTGATGCAAGCCAGACAGGTGATTACTTTATTAATTTATTTAAGAGCGGCAAGCTTGCTATGACATGTGAATATGGATTTAATGGCTTCGGTGCATATGCAAGCGATTATGAAATCGGCTGGGCTCCTCTTCCGAAGGGACCTTCCGGTCAGATTAATCAAGGCGGTGGTGGTATGTCTGGATGGTGTATTCCGGTTACATCAACAAACGGAGCAGGAGCTGCAGCATTTATGAGGATGTCAGCAGAAATGCTTAAGGAATTTAACAATTCACAACTGCTGTCAAAATATGGACAAGAAGATATTGATTTAATGAATACGTTAGCTGAGAATATACAGTTTGCTCCTATTGGAATTGATGGATATTGGGATGCCAATGCTACCATTTATCAAGGATTGATTAATGGAACACCCGTAAGTTCTTTTCTGACAACTGCTGATGAGCAGATTACAAAAGGGGCTAAGACTACTCTGGAACAGTAGTTGGTTAGTGTTTTTAATTTAGATTAATAAAATGTTTTTACATAAATGGGGATGTAAACATTTTGATAGTTTTACTCCATCACCGCCTAACTGGGCGGTGATGGGTTAAAGGAGATTATAATGAAGAACCTTAAAACAGTTTTCCTTTTAACAATCGTCATGTCACTGCTTTGCGGATGCAGCAACAATAATGACAAAATAATCAATGGGAATGGAGCAACTACCGTGACTGATAAAAACAATAATATAAAATCGAAGCCTGAAGAAAATCAGACATCCGCGAACACGGATACTTCTGAACAAGATTTACAAAATAGTCCCAAAACTTATAAGCTTTTTATGACCTCACAAAATAATTATGTCGGAGATATCATGCCGCTTACGGATGAGAAAGGAATTCAGTTATATTATCTGTTTGATACGGACCATAATGGACAAGGATTCCACCCGATACATAAGTTTTCAACAACAAATCTTTATGAATATTCAGATGATGGATTGGCAATTCCATTTTCAACTTCATCGGATGATCCTGATCTTGCTATTGGTACAGGCAGCTTTTTAATTGCTGACGGAGTATATCATTGCTTTTACACCGGACATAATGATAGCTACCCGGACAAGGGACTTGATAAAGAACGGATTATGCATGCCATCAGTAAGGATAATAAAACCTGGACAAAGATACCCGAAGATACCTTTGAAGCACCAGATGAATTCAGCGGAGATGATTTCAGGGATCCATTTGTTTTCTGGAATGACGATGAGGGATGTTACTGGATGCTTGTTGCTGCCAGAAATGATAAGCTTGGAGGTTTTATCGCAAGATATACCTCAACGGATCTTTCGAAGTGGGCTTTGCAAGATCCGCTATATGCACCAAATAAATATTATATGATGGAATGTCCGGATCTATTTAGATTAGGAAGTCATTATTATTTATTCTATAGTTGGAATAACGTTACATATTATGCAATGAGTGACTCGGTACTTGGACCATTTACAGAGCCGGAGAATAACGTATTAGACGGGCAGGCGTTTTATGCGGCAAAAACCACTGAATATCAAGGTAATAGATATCTGTTTGGCTTTATTGACAGAAAAAAGGATGAAAATGATACCAACAATTATAGTTGGGCAGGAAATCTCTGCGTTTATAAACTGGCGCAGAACGAGGATGGTACCTTAAGTGCTACTATGCCCTCTCAATATATGGATTATTTTAAGACGAAGCTGAATATACCGGAGTCTGTTGTAATTGGTAATGCAGACATTGCTGGAACTACCGCTGTTATGGAAAGTGATGGTGAGAGTGTTTCAGGAATTGATTTTGGAACACTGCCGGATACAATGCTGTTAACTTGTAAGGTTACAATTGATAAAAAAGGTATTGGTACCGGCTTTTCCTTTGGTAAAACAGATAAATTCGAGAATTCTTTAGGAATAGAACTGGATACGAAAAAAGATTTATTAAGATATGACAGCAGCACTCTGGCAAGAATGAGATATGCTGATCCGAGTGTCTATTCGACATTTCATTTTGACGAAGGTGTAACCTATGATGTTAAACTGGTAGTTGAAAATGAGATTATAGTTCTATATATGAATGACACCAAAGTATTAAGCAATCGAATTTACAGAGCTAGAGGAAATGATTGGGGACTATTCAATGTTGGAGGAAAAACAACATTTTCAGACATAAAGATTTATGTCCCATAATACACAACAGGAGTCGAACTATGATTGAAAAAGCGAATCAATTTATTAAAGCGAATCAAGAAAGAGTGAACCCCAGGTATCGGCAGACATATCACCTGATGCCGCCTATCGGCTGGATGAATGATCCGAACGGCTTTTCCTTATATAATAACAGATATCATTTGTTTTATCAGTATTACCCTTACAAGGAATCCTGGAATTCCATGCATTGGGGCCATACAACTACTACTGATTTTGTTACCTGGCAGAATGAAGACGTTGCATTAGCACCAGATCAGCCTTATGATGCAGCCGGATGCTTCTCAGGAAGTGCAATCGAATATAACGGAAAACTTTATATTATGTATACTTCAGTACATAAGGATGGAGAGCAGAATATACAGGAGCAGGCTCTGGCCGTCAGTGAAGACGGTATCCATTTTACAAAAAGCGAGAGAAATCCTGTAATTCCATCTTCTGCATTGCCAAAGAGTATTTGTCCCGGAGATTTCAGAGATCCTAAGTTGTTTAGACTAAATGACAGATTTTACAGTGCTGTTGTGGCAAGGGATGAAATGCTTGGCGGGCGAATGCTTCTGTTTGAATCCTTTGACTTGGAGCACTGGAGTTATAAATGTGATTATATTCAGCCTAAGCAAGGCTTTGGGACTATGTGGGAATGTCCGGATATATTTGAAATTGATGATAGGTATGCTGTTTTGATGTCCGTAATCTATTTACCCAGGGAAGGATATCATTATTGGAATAAGCAGTCAACGGTTTATGCACTCGGTAGATTGGATGATAAAGGTGAAAGCTTAACCGATTATCAATTTCACGAAATTGATTGTGGCTTTGACTTTTATGCGCCACAAACAGTGCAAGCAAGTGATGGTCGCAGAATAATGACAGCATGGATGCAGGCCTGGGAGGATTCCATCCCAACGGAAGACTTACAACATGGATGGGCAGGTTCAATGATCTTACCCAGAGAGCTTACTGTTGAAAATGGCCTTTTAGTTCAACAACCGGTTCGTGAGATTGAAAATTACAGAGTTGATAAAGTAAGCTATGAACAGGTAGATATTGTCGAAGAGGAGGTACATTTACATAAAATTAATGGAAGCTCCATTGAAATAGAATTGGAAGCTGATTTGACATCTGCAGACAGCTTTACAGTAAATTTATTTGAAACTAAGGATAATAAGATTGTTATAACCTATGATAAGAAGCAAGAAGAGCTTACCTTTGATCGGAGTCACAGTGGAATTAAAATTAGTCCTAAGAATTTCCGAAAACCTGATTTCCGGACTCTACCTGTAAAACTGGATCAAAATAAACTTCAGCTGCGAATATTCGTTGATACTTGTTCCGTTGAAGTTTTTGTTCAGAAAGGTTCTATCGTAATAACGAGTCGGGTTTATCCCTTGGGAGATGAATATGAGGTTGGTTTTTCGGCAAAAGGAAAGGCAATCATTAATAAGATAAGTAAATGGGAGCTAAATTGCAATTTGTAGAATTTACACGTGGTTTTCATTTGTAAACTCATGTTGTATGTTTACACATAATATGATATACTTTGCTTATATTTATATAAGAGAGGTATTAATATAATGAATAAGGTAAAAGTACAGGATATAGCAGAAAAAGCAGGGTTATCCAGAAATACTGTATCTAAAATATTCAACGGTAAATATAATGGCCCGCCGGAAACAAAAGAAAAGGTTCTTCAGTTAGCTATGGAAATGAATTATAAAGAATATGGACAGCTCCAAAATAAAATAAACGAGAAGTTGTCGTCTGTTGAAACTAAAAACATTCTCATTTTGTCTAAAGGTGACATTGTAAATTCTAATTTTTTTGCGCATATCGTAAATGAAATTCAGAAGATGACAGAAGGGGAGGGGTATAATTTACTTTTATCTAATATTCGTGAGAGCGATATTAAGGCTATGCAGCTTCCTTCTAATGTTAGATACGGTTTTGTTGATGGGATAGTCTGTATGGAGCTGTTTGACAAACAATATACGGAAAAACTTATCGCAACAGGAATACCCACGATATTTGTGGAGTTCTATTATAATGCATGGGATATTGAAGGTAACTACGATATCATCATGATGAACAATGAGTTTTATGTAAACAAGATGGTTAAGAATTTAATAAATGATGGATGCAAAAATATAGGCTTCGTTGGAGATTACCGTCACTGCAGAGGATTTTATGAAAGATATATGGGATATGTCAATGCCTTAAGAGACTATAGTATCCCAGTAAATCCGCAGCATTGTATGACGGTTGATGACGGAGATAATTATTTTAACATACCATGGATTTGTGAGCAGATTCAGAGCATGGATAAGGTACCGGATGCATTTGTATGTGCTAATGATGCAATTGCAGTTAACATAGTAAAAGCGCTAAAACAATTGAGATTCTCGATTCCGGAAGAAGTTCAGATTATATCCTTTGATGATATCCCGGACGCAGTGAATATAAGTCCGGCGCTTACAACAGTAAGGATCTTCAGGGAAGAGCTGGGCAGATGTGCATTTGAAAATTTATTGACCAGAATGGAAAATCCAAATAAAAAGAGGCAAATTATCTATGTTGATACTGAAATTGTTGTCAGAGAGTCTACAAGAAAAAGCATAGTATGGGATTAATTGCTACGAATGTTGTTTATGTATCCAGTGAAGCTATAACAGAATGATAAGATAATGAGGGGCCGGACTGTTGAGTCCGGCCTTACTTATTACAAGAAGGAGAATAGAAATTATAAGCATATCTTTTGCCATATAGTTTCCTAAACTGCATATCACCATTGGTGCTACTGGTTCGGCTACATTTTTCCTTCTGGCAATTGCTTTAGGATTAACAAATGCCTTCTCTGTTGTCATTGCCCAATTCTTTGGAGCAGGTGACGTAAGAAAAGTACGTCGTACTACGGCTGGTACTATTTATATAATGGCAGGAGCTGGAATTTTATTGTCTTTGGCAGGTATCTTTTGCGCAAGACCTCTTATGGAGTTATTAAAAGTACCTGGGAATATTATAAATCAGTCTGTAATTTATATCCGCATTTGTGTTGGATGTTCAGCAGGGCAGATTGTTTATAATGGAGCGTAGTGAATGGGTTTGGAACCGATGTAGTGGCTGCCTATTCCACTGGTAACCGGGTACACTCCTTTGCAGTCCTGTTTTTCTTAAATATGTCTAATGCTTTTGCAGTATATGCCGGGCAGAATTTAGGCGCTAAGAAAATAAGACGTACCGAGGAAGGCTTTAAAAAAGTAGCATTGTTAATTCTTGGGTTAAGTATTGTAGCAGCGGTACTTATTTTCCTCTTTGGAGAACAATTTGTAAGAATCTTTATCTCATCCTCAGATGCACAAGCAGATAGTGTTATAAAAATAGCTAGTGGCATGTTACGTATTACTTCCTTCTTCTATCCCTTCCAGGGATTAATTTGGCTTTATAATAATACTATGCGCGGAATGGGCGAGGTAAGGATACCACTATTATCGGGAATTATTGAGCTGACTTCCAAGGTAGGACTTTCAATTATATTAGCAGGGATATTCGGATATATCGGCATCTGGTATGCCGGCCCTATTGGATGGGCTGTAGGTATGCTGCCCTCTTTTATCAGGTTCCATAGTGGGAAGTGGAAAGAATAAGCGAATAAATTAGTAAGTTGAAAAGGAGATGAAATCAATATGAAAAAATTTGATGTAGTAGCACTTGGTGAATTATTAATCGATTTTACCGATAATGGAAGGAGTATGCAAGGTAACACTTTATATGAAGCAAATCCTGGCGGTGCTCCCTGCAATGTTCTGGCAATGCTGCAGAAATGCGGCCGCAGGACAGCATTTATTGGAAAAGTCGGTGATGACTTCTTCGGGTATCAACTGAAAGACACCTTGGAAAAATTGGGAATTGACACATTTAATCTGATTATGGATAAGGAAGTACGAACCACCCTGGCCTTTGTTAAAACTTTCAAAGATGGTGACAGGGATTTTTCGTTCTATCGTAATCCCGGCGCTGATATGATGTTGCGGGCAGAAGAAGTGCAGGAAAGGCGGATAAAGGAAGCAAAAATATTCCACTTTGGAACACTTTCCATGACCCATGAAGGGATCCGGTCAGCTACCAAAAGAGCAATCGCTCTGGCTAAGGAATGTGGAGCTGTCATTTCGTTCGACCCAAACCTGCGTGAACCTTTATGGAAATCACTTGAAGATGCGAGGGAACAGGTAGCTTATGGGTTATCCCGGTGTGATATTTTAAAAATTTCTGACAATGAGATTCAATGGTTTACAGGTGAGAATGATTTTGATGCTGCTGTTAAGAAACTTAGAGAAGAGTTCAATATTCCACTTATTTTATTATCTCTGGGGAAGGAGGGCAGCAGAGCTTATTATAAGGAATTGCAGGTTCAGGTATCACCTTTCTTACAGGAAAAAACGATAGAGACAACTGGGGCAGGAGATACCTTTAGTGGATGTTGCTTGAACTTTATCTTAGAATATGGTTTATCTAATTTGAATGAAATGATAATAAAAGAGATGCTTACCTTTGCAAATGCTGCTGCATCAATTATTACTACTAGAAAAGGAGCATTATGTGTTATGCCGGAAATAGATCTTGTTAAAGCGCTGGTTTTGAGTAGAAAATAATATAACTGCTTTTAAATAAAAATTCTTCTGGTGATAAAAATAAAAGACCGGAAACCTTGGATGCAGTGACTATCTATCCGGAGGAACAGAATAATAAATTTGCACTTTCCCTGCAGGAACCAAAGGAATTTGCTCTTAAGTTTCGTGCACCTACGTGGGCAGATGGTACGAATAAAGTTCTTATCAACGGAGACGAGGTTCAGGCGGAATGTAAACCGGGAGAGTGGATGACGTTTACACGTATCTGGAATAATGAGGATACAATAACCATAGCTTATGAGTTCGAACTTAAGTTTACCCCTGTTGATGAATGCAGTAAAGATGTGGTAGCTCTCAGCTATGATCCTATCGTGCTGAGAGCGGAGGACATGGTTCTACTGATCGGTAACGCAGATCATCCGGAAAACTGGATCCATAAGGTTGAAGGTGAGCATTATGTATTTGAAACGGATAAGGGTCATATCGGAGGTTATGATTTTGTAACAAAAAGATTTAAACCATATTATAAGGTTCCGGCAATGGAATGGTATTTCATGTATAACCGTATTAAGACGGAATAGTGCTTAGCTAAAACCGATATATATCACTTTTCTGATTATACTGGAAAGCACTTTGCTCTGATTGACAAGATATTCCTGTTGTAATAATATAATTTTAACATGAGTTTTTTTGGATGTTAATATACACCAAAGAACGATTTGGGGTGGGAGATTTAATATAACGAAGGATAAGGGGAGAATGCTTTGATTACAATTCAGGAAACAACCTTTCGATTAGATACAAAGCATACATCATATTTATTTCAGAAAACAAAGTATGGTCATTTAGAACATATTTATTACGGGAAATTGTTAAGCGAAAGGGATAGGGCAGACATTTTAGCGGGGAAACGGTCTATTCAGGTAGGCAGCAGTGTTTTCTACAATCAGGAAGATAACGTATATGGCCTGGATAGTATGTGCTTGGAATGGTCGGACAATGGGCGTGGGGATTATCGTCAAATTCCGACTGAATTTAAAATGCAAGATGGCAGTTTTGTTACAGATTTTATTTATGATAGTCATAACGTGCTGGAGGGAAGTGTTCCTATGGATACCTTGCCAACGGCATATGGAGGAAATCAGACTTTAATCATTACATTAAAAGACAAGATATTTCCTGTTTATATTGAACTATACTATTCTGTTTACGAACAAACAGACGTTATTACGAGAAGAGCTGTTGTAAGGAATGAAGCTAAGGCTCCGCTCACAATACGGCGCATCATGAGCATGTCACTGGATATGCCGGATGAGTGCTTTCAGATGTATACCCTGGATGGTGCATGGATTAAAGAAGCCAATTTACATAAACACCCTGTTTTTTACGGAATAACCATAAATTCTTCAACAACAGGAGCAAGCAGTAATCGTCATAATCCTGCATTTTTATTAGCAGAAGCTGATGCAAATGAAAACTATGGAAATGTATATGCCTTCAATATGATTTATAGTGGTAATCATTACAGTATAGTAGAGAAAAGTGATCGGGACTATATCCGTGTCAGTATGGGAATTAACCCCCACCTCTTTGAGTGGCATTTATCACAGGGCGAGAAGTTTGAAACACCTGAATGTGTGATGAGTTATAGCCATCGAGGGTTTAATACTATAAGTCATCATATGCACGATTTTATTAACGAGCATATTGTAAGAGGGGAGTTTAAGAAGAAGGATAGACCGGTGCTGCTAAATAATTGGGAGGCTCACTTTTTTGATTTTAATGAAGGAAAATTGTTGCGGCTCGCTAAGGATGCCAAAGAACTGGGAGTTGAATTATTTATCATCGCTATATCATAGGACTCTATGAGGTATTAACCCGAATTTTTACGCCACGGCCGCATATTTTACTGGAAAGCTGCTCCAGTGGCGGAAATCGGTTTGATCTAGGAATGTTGTGCTTTAGTCCGCAGATATGGAGTTCCGATGATACAGATCCAATTGAGCGGCTAAAAATACAGTCGGGTTTGTCCTGTTTTTATCCACAGTCTACTATGGGGGCACATGTTTCTGAGGCTCCGCATCAGCAGACATTACGGGAAACACCACTTGCCACCCGTTTTCATGTTGCATGCTTTGGATGCCTTGGTTATGAGCTTGACTTAAAATATCTGACCCCGGAACAAAGAAAAGATATTGCAGATCAGATTGCATTTTACAAACAGTATCGAAGGATCTTTCAATATGGAAGGTTCTATAGAATCAGAACCTATAAAGCGAATAAAGTTATTTGGGAAACTGTAAGCGAAGATAAAAC